>Ga0265295_1000151_pt1 | contig 141933 bp, 122 predicted proteins | sample Munlansysbiofilm_FD_192503 | JGI IMG/M metagenome (GOLD analysis project Ga0265295, IMG submission 192503) | Leachate microbial communities from a municipal landfill in Southern Ontario, Canada - Methane capture system biofilm | ecosystem: Engineered > Solid waste > Landfill > Unclassified ... | reverse complement strand
ATTCAAAATTTAATCCTCAAAATACTCAATGTATCCTGAAGGTTAAATTTTTCACCTTCCGTAACTGAACAAAAAATTCTCGTTTTCGGCCAATCACTAACTAAATTGAAAAATTTTCAAGTCTGCTGCACATAATGTCAATTTGTATCAGGCTATACTTTTGCTATGGGTGATGCAATTTAAACAATAAAATGCGTCAAACTTGGAATGCTCAAAAAATTTTCATATTTTTTGATATAATAGATTCAATTGATTAATTTTTTAAATTTAAAAATATGAACGGGTCTATTCAGCCATTATGGTGCTGTAATTGCTGCCTTTTACCCCATAGCATTAAATGTTGTAAAATTGTAAATTCAGATTTTGAGTTTACTCACATCTGCTGCTTAAAATTTTTATATGAAAATTTTTGAAAATTGCAATGGTAATAAATAGAAAAATATTAATATTTTTTTGGGCTCTAAATATTATCTTCTATAAATTTGCTAATTTTTTTTTTATAATTGCTGTCTATTTCCTCAAAGGAACATCCAGCTCCAAGGCTTCCCATCCCCTGATAATCAAGAACCCAACGGACTAAAACAACAATTTTTTTATCGTTTCTAAGTTCTTTTCTCCCTAGAATGTCTTCTATTACAAAACTGTCACCTGGTGAAATTTTAATTCCATTCTGCCTTTGGATGCCAAGTCCAAATCCTCCTTCGCTTACATTTAAAATTTTTGCAAATATTTCACTTGAAAATTTGTCAGATTTAAGAAGCGCTGTAGCAATATCAGGCTTTAGGAACACCCTAGCAGATTTTCTTCTTTCTGGTTTTTTATCTGTCATTTTTTATATCCCGACTAAACAGCATTCAGAAAAAGTAATCAGTTTATTTTAAATAAATTATAGTTCTCTTTTTATACTAAATATTAAATTTAAAAGCAAATCAGTAATTAGCTGCTGAACGAAAACGGCCTTTTTTGTCCATTCTTAAGTCAGAATCAAAATTTAATCCTCAAAATACTAAATTTATCCTAAAGGTTAAATTTTTCACTTGAACTGAACAAAAAATTCTCGTTTTCGATCAATCAGTAAATAAGCTTGATTCATTAAAAATTTCTTAATTTAAAAATATGAAATGCTCAATTTAGGTTTATGTTATTCCAGCTGTTAAATCTTTCATCTTTCTTAAAATGAACAAAATTTAAGAATTATTTTTATCAATTACGCAAAGAATAAAATCCTTTGGCACCTGATCTCCCCCTTTGCATCTTACTTCAGTTATAATTCCCTCAACAGGCGAACTTATCGGATTTTCCATTTTCATGGCTTCCAAAACAAGAATTATTTCGCCTTCTCTTACATGCTCTCCATCTTTTTTTCTGAGAGAAACTATTGATCCAGGCATTGGGGCCTTAATAAAAATAAAATCAGAATTTTCTTTTAATTCTAAACTTTTCCCCTTAGAAACATCCCTTATTTCAATTTCTTTTACAGTTTTTTTAACAGGTTTTTCATTTTTTTTATTTTCAATTAAATTGTCTGAATTAGGCAAAGAATAGGATATAAACGGCTGGCTTCCAGGATCTACAGAGACCTCAAAATATTCGTCTCCAACAAAAACATTAAAAGTTCTTGTTTTAGGGCCTTTTTTTGGAATTTCCCTTATTTCCTCATCAAAGGCTCGTCCTTCCTTTATTCTTCTTAACTTTTCCAAGCGTTCTTTTGCTTCTTTCAGAGAAATTGGCAAAGATTCCTTTGGGGGCTCTTCCTTGTGATATTTCCATTTTAAAAACTTTTTGCCTGTTTTTGGAAAAATTGCATAAATAAGCTCGTCTTCTACATCTGCTGCAAGACCCTTAATATTTTTTGCAGCTTCTGTAAGATTTAAAACTTTTTTTTCAAAATTATCCCGGTTTTCCGGATAAAGGTCTTCAATTTTTGCTTTAAGTTCTGGAGAAATTTCTTTTGGTGTTTTACCAAAAGTTCCCTTTACAAGCTCAGAAATCTGTTCTGCAATAACTTTATATTCTCCGTCTTTTTCATCATGGACTGCATTATTAAGGGCTTGAATTGCGATCAAATATGAAGCAGGGCTCACAAAAGGAATCTGGCCTATATCTTTTCTTATTAAAGGTATTTTTTCAATTGCTTCCCATAACTTTTGATCGTTAGAGCCCTCATTAAGTCTTAATTTCATAAAAGAAATTATTTTTTCAGGAATATTTCCGCTAAGAATTTTGCAGTCAATATGTGAAACTTTATTTTCATTCATAAACAATCTGTATTTAGGTATTATTTCCTCTTCAAGAAACTCTGCTGTTTCATCAAGTTTTTTTAAATCAGGGCTAACCTGCCCAAATTGGGTTGAAAGTGCCTTTACCAAGGGTTCTGCTGCAGGAAGCGAATTTCTTCCAGAAAAAACTGAAATACAGGTGTCAACCCCTTTTGCACCTGCTTCACAGGCCTTAAGAACAGTCATTTGCCCCATTCCTGAACTGCATCTTGAATGAATAAAAATTGGAAGAGATATTTTATCTCTTAGTCTTGAAACAAGCTCAAAACAGTCAAATGGAGTCATTATGCCCATACTGTCTTTTATACAAAGGCTGTCTGCTCCCATATCCTGAAATTTAAGGGCTTTTTCCAAATAGTATTTAAAATTATAAACACTTTCATTCAACCATCCCCCTGATGAAGTAAGACTGTAATGCAGGCCTCCCTGGAGCAAAATACCTTCAGATTTTATTTTTTTCCCCATTGAAACAAGATTATCTGTATCATTTAATGGATCAAACAATTTAATTATATTTATTTTATTAGCACTTACCCTTTCAATAAAGGCATTTATAACATCTTCAGGACAGGGATAATATCCAACAAGTCCTTTTCCCCTCAAGACCATTGAAACTTTTGTTTTTCTCAATGCTCTTACAAGAAGCCTAATCCTTTCCCAAGGATCTTCATTTAAATACCTGTGAGGGATATCAAAAGAAGCATTCCCTGATATTTCAACACTGCTATAACCAGCTTCATCAATAAGCCTTGCCATGAGAACCATATCAGGGGTCCTTCCCATTGCCGAAAACAAAAGCTGAAACCCATCTGTTAAAGTTGAATCGCAAATTTCTATATGATTCATAATTTATTCACCTATTATCCCAAAATAAATTTTGCCAGCTGCTGAACAAAAACAATCTTTATTATTCTTAAAGTAAGATTCAAAATTTAATCTCAAATAGCCCACATATTTTAAAGTCTGAATTTTCCCTTAAACTTAAACAAAATCACCGTGTTCGGCCAATCACCAGCTAGTTTAAACTTGTTTTTTTGCATCTAAAATTTTTCTGCCTGTCATGATGTTTGTAACTCCCCTTTTATGCCAGGCATCACCAGATATTTGAAAAAAATTTTTATATGCATCCTTTTTCATTTTGATTAAAAAATCAGCTTCATTTTCAAGCTCAATATATGCAATAACAGCTGCAATGGCAGCTTTTTCATTTTTATTCATTTTTACTCCTACAAAGGCATATTCCCATGCTTTTTATCAGGAAAATCACCTTTTTTTGAAGAAAGAAAAACCAAAGCTTCATAAATAGCAGCCCTTGTTTCAAAAGGCCGGATAACAGAATCGATATATCCCCTTGAAGCTGCTGTATAAGGGTTTGAAAATTTTTCCCTGTATTCCTCAACAAGCTTTTTCTTAAGCAAGTCCCTGTTTTCAGAATTTTTAAGGGCTTTTCTGTAAATTATCTCAACAGCACCAGAAGCCCCCATTACTGCAATTTCTGCTTTCGGCCATGAGAAAACCATGTCTGCTCCAAGATGCCTTGAAGACATAGCTATATATGCTCCCCCATAAGATTTTCTTGTAATAAGAAGAATTTTTGGAATTGTTGCCTCAGAATAACTCCACAAAATTTTTGCTCCATGACGGATTATTCCTCCCAGTTCCTGTTCTTTTCCAGGTAAAAAACCAGGTACATCTGCAATTGTAACAACAGGAATATTAAAGGCATCGCAGAACCTTATAAATCTTGCTGCTTTATCTGAAGCATTTATATCAAGACAGCCAGCAAGATACTCAGGCTGATTAGCAACAATTCCAGTACAAATGCCCCCAATTTTTAAAAAACCAGTTATTATATTTTTTGCAAAATCTTTGGAAACTTCAAAAAAATCCATATTATCAGCCAATTCAAAAACCACTTTTTTCATATCATAGGGAGATGATTCATTTTCAGGAATAATCGATTCAAGTGAAATTGTTTCTCTGAAAGGATCATCACTGCATTTGGCTGAAATAGACTTTTCAAGATTATTTGAAGGCAGGTAATCAAGAAGTTTTTTTATTTGTGCTATACATTCATAATCAGAATCGCATGCAAAATGAGAAACCCCTGAAACAGATGTATGGGTCATTGCACCTCCAAGCTCTTCTGAACTTATAACTTCTCCTGTAACAGATTTTATCACATCAGGGCCTGTTATAAACATGTATGAGGAATTTTTTACCATAAATATAAAATCCATTAAAGCAGGAGAATAAACAGCTCCGCCAGCAGTTGGACCCATTATTGCACAAATCTGGGGGATTACACCTGAAGCTCTTGTATTTCTGTAAAAAATTTCACCATAGCCTGCAAGTGCATCAACTCCTTCCTGGATTCTTGCCCCTCCAGAATCATGAAATCCAACAACAGGATTTCCGGTTGAAACCGCAAGATCAAGAATTTTACAAATTTTTTTCGCATGCATTTCTCCAAGAGAACCACCCTTAGATTTAAAATCCTGGGCATAAGCAAAAACTTTTTTACCGTTTACAAGTCCAAACCCAGTAATAACGCCATCTGAAGGGATATTTTCCTTTTCCATGCCAAAGTTTGTACACCTGTGGGAAACAAACATATCTATTTCTCTAAAAGTACCCTTATCAAAAAAACAATCTATACGCTGCAAAGCTGTTAGCTTATTATTCTTTGAATTATCGGTCATATCGGCTCTTTCAACTTAAAAAATATTTTGTCCGCCCAAAAATCGGCGAAATACCCATTTGCCAGGCAGTAAAAAACAATTTGTATATATTGCATATTTTATTTGCCTTGTTATGATTTTTTTTGTTATAAAAAATACTCTATAATTTAAAAACATTTTATTCCCTATTTTAAATTTCTAATCTACAAAGGTTTTATCATGCTCTTTTTGTGCAACAAAATAAAAGTGCTTATACTTATAATTGAGAATTCTCCAGGATTCAGCGATATAATAAAAGAATCAATGAAGGAATCCCATATTTTTATCAAAACCTTATCCCCTGAAAATGCACTAAACTTTTTAGAAAAAACCAAGCCAGATTTAATTGTCTCAGAAACAAGTTTTGATAACCCGACATCCTTTAAAATTTGTAAAGCGATCAAATCAAACAAAGAAACATCAAAAATTCCATTCATCTTTTTATCAGTTTTGAATACATTTGAAAACAAAACAAAAGCATTTGAACTTGGAGCAAGCGATTATATTATTTTACCTTTTGAACCCGAAGAAATCAGACTTAGATTAAAAAACCATATTGATGCACACCTTGAAAAGCAAAGCCTGATAAAACAAAACCAAATACTTAAAAATAAAATTAAAACAAAAAATATTGAATTAAATCTGATTAAGGAAACAATAGCAGAAGCAATGGCTTCACTTACTGAATGCAGAGATGCTGAAACAGCAGGCCATTTAAAAAGAACAAGTGAATATATAAAAATTATATCCACAGAACTTAAAAGAAAAAATAAATTTAAAAATCTGCTCAGCGATAAGTACATAAACTTATTACACAAAGCTGCACCGCTTCACGATATTGGTAAAATTGGAATACCAGATAAAATCCTTTCCAAAAAAGGGCCGCTTAATACAAAAGAGTATGAAATAATGAAAACTCACACAACTCTTGGGAAAAATGCTCTTAAAAAAGCAGAAAGAAAAGCTGGAGAAAACCCATTTCTTGAAACAGCAGAAGAAATTGCGTTTACCCATCAGGAAAAATGGGACGGTTCCGGATACCCCCAAGGACTTAAAGGAGATGAAATCCCATTATCAGGCAGATTAATGGCTATTGCAGATGTTTATGATGCCTTAATCAGTAAAAGAGTATACAAGCAAGCTTTTTCCCATGACAAATCAGTAACCCTGATAAAACAGCTTAAAGGAATCCATTTTGATCCTGAAATAACAGATACATTTATTTCAATAAACCATGAATTTAAAAAAATATCCCAAAAATTTACTGATTTAAAAAATAGCGAATGTGCAAACCCATGTTAATTTTTACCTAAGTTAGTGATTGGCCGAAAACGAGAATTTTTTGTTCAGTTCAAGGAAGATGAAAAATTTAACCGCAGGAATACATTGAATATTTTGAGGATTAAATTTTTAATGAATCAAGCTTATTATATTTAAAAATATGAAGCCCTGTGGCTTTTCAATTTAGGTTTTACTAAATCTCAAATTGGTATTTTTAAATTCATTTTTTAAAAACCTGCCCCTTTTTTTATCCCAAATATAAACAGAAATCTGATAATATCTGATTTTGCAAAGACTTATCAATAATTCTACTTTACAAAAAAAATTAAATACTGATAAATCATATATAGATTCAGATCAAAACTGAACAACAATATTTATTTTAATATTTCCGGGGTAAACAAATTGGCGGAAAACAGTTTTAATAACAAACATATTCTTTTAGCAGATGACAATCCTATAAACAGGGAAATGGTTAAAATAATACTAGAAAATTTTAATTTTATTGTCACATCAGCAGAAAACGGGATAGAAGTATTAAATATACTTGATAAATCTTTGGATTTTGATCTTATTATCCTAGATATCAATATGCCCAAATTAAACGGAATAGAAACAGCACTTAAAATCAGAAATTCAAATATTACCAAACTTAAAAATATTCCAATAATTGCACTTACAGGAAATGAAACAAATAGTGAAATTAATTCAATTTATAATGCAGGAATAAAAAGCTACATAGCAAAACCAGCAAGCCCTGATGAGCTTTTAAAAGTTATCAAAAAATCAATTCAAAATCCTGACTACTCAAATAAAATTATTAATGACAGCCCACAGGATCAGTTATTTGATCAGCCTAATCTCTCTAACTTAAATAACCAGAACGAAATTGATATTCAAAAAGGAATTTTTTATGTAGGTAACGATTTTAATATATTCAAAAAACTGCTTTTAAGATTTTACAAAAATTACACTGGATATATTGAAAAAATCAAGGCATTTGCAGAAAAAAATGAGCACAAAAATCTTAAATTTGCAATACACAACCTCAAAGGCGTGTCAGCTCAGATTTGTGCAGGCAACCTAAATAAAGAAACAAAAAAAATTGAAGATATTCTTAAAACTGAACCATTACAAATAGACAAGAATCTGATTAAAAACTTAGAAACACATTTTAATAAAACAATGGCAGCAATTGAAACATTGCTTTCAGCTGAGCTAAATTCAATTGATGAAATTCAATCTTTTCAGAACCAGGAACTATCCCCTCAAATTCTTAAAAAGAATCTTTTATTGCTTGCAAGTGCTTTAAAACAAAAAGAAATAATTAAAACTGAGGCACTATTAAAAGATATAAGCAGATCATCTTTAAATCCGTCTCACAGAGAAATTTTAAATGAAATCAAAATTTTTGCCAAAAATTTTGATTTTGAAAGTGCTCTTTTGCGTGTAAAAAATTTTCTCAAATTATTATAAATAGTGATTGGCCGAAAACTAGGTCTTTTTGTTCAGTTCAAGTTAAAAATTTAAACCCAAAAATTTTATTCTAGGTTTGAAATAATTTTATCTTTAATGTATGCATCAATTAGTTTTTATTATTAGCTGGATTGAGCGATTTTTAAGTTTGCTAAATAGTGATTGGCCGAAAACGAGAATTTTTTGTTCAGCTCAAGAAAGATGAAAAATTTAACCTTTAGAATACATTGAGTATTTTGAGGATTAAATTTTGAATCTGGCTTAAGAATGGACAAAAAAGGCCGTTTTAGTTCAGCAACTAAATATACAATTTGTATCAGACTATGCTTTTACTATTAGGTGATGCAATTTAACGCAGTAAATGCAGCAAATTTAAAAAGCCCAAAGGGTTTTACATTTTAAAATATAGTTAAGCTAAATTCATTGAAAATATAAGGCCCGAAATTCAAGTATTAATTTTACATAAAAAGTTTAGGGTAAAAAATGAACAGAATAAAAAAACTTTTACAAATATATGACCTGCACAACAAATGGACAGGCTCAACTTGTTTTTTCTGCAAAAAAGGGTGTGACAAATGCTGTACAATAAATATTGCAGCAACATCACTTGAAGCTGAACTAATAATTAGAAAAATTGGTCCAAGCCTTAAAAAAAAACTTGAAAACTATCTTGAATATGAAAAATTTATGCCAAAAACAACCATAAATACAATTGCAAACCTCTCATTAACAGATTTAGACATTCCTGAAGAATATATGCCACAAACAAATATAAAATGCCCTTTTTTAGATGAAAAAGAGTGTATGATTTATGATATAAGGCCTCTTGCGTGCAGGATTCAGCTTTCATTTACTGACTGTGCAATTACTGAAATATCTGAAATAGACGAACGCACCATGTCAATAAATAATATTTTTCAGCAATATACTGAACTTCTTGATTATGATGGTTTAAGCGGAAATATTATTGATCTTATAGTTCACGGTTCAAACCCTTTATTTACATCAAAATTTATTGAGAATCAAACGCCTAAGGCTGTAATGGTGCCTCCAGAGTTTCAAGATGAGCTTAAAGACCTTGTAATGGAACTCAATTCCATAATCAGGTCATGAAAACTAAAAAAATTTTATTTTTTTAAAATATGAAACGCTCAATTCAGATTAAAGCTTAAATCATTGTACAAGCTCAACAATTTTTTCTGCAATCTTATTAAGAGGAAGCACAAACTCAGCTGCTCCTCTTTTAATTGCTTCCTTTGGCATTCCAAATACCACACACGAATTTTCATCCTGAGCAATAGTCCTTGCACCTGAATTTTTCATCTCCAAAAGGCCTTCTGCACCGTCTGCTCCCATGCCGGTTAAAATCGCTCCTACAGCATTTGAACCTGCATGAGTTGCAACTGTTTTAAAAAGAACATCAACAGCAGGCCTCTGGTGATGAACCATAGGCCCTGTTTTAACCCTGACAAAATATCTTGCTCCGCTCATTGCCACGAGGAGATGGAAATTTCCAGGTGCAATAAGAGCTGTCCCAGGGGTTATTGGGTCGCCGTCACAGGCTTCCTTCACAGATAAAGCAGATTGAAGATTAAGGCTTTCAGCATAGGATTTTGTAAACTTGGCAGGCATATGTTGAACAATAACAATACCAGGACAATTTGAAGGTAATTTTTTCAATAAATACCTTATTGCCTCTGTTCCTCCAGTTGAAGCTCCTATTGCTATAAGTTTTCTTGTAGTAAGACTTAGGGATTTCATTGATAAGGTATTTGCCTGAGAAATAAGAGAATTGTTTAAATCAATCTTTCTTCTCACATTAACACGGGAAGCAGCTCTTATCTTGTCTGCAATCTGTTCAGACATATCTCCAATTGAATATGAGCCAGAAGGTTTTGCCATAACTTCAACCGCACCGCTTTTCATTGCTTCAAGGGCAAGTTCGCCTCCCTTTTCAGTAAGAGAACTGACTATAATTACCGGAACAGGATAATATCTCATAAGTTTTTTCAAAAAAGTAATCCCGTCCATTCTTGGCATTTCCACATCAAGGGTTATAACATCTGGATTTAACTTAACTATTTTATCCCTTGCAACATATGGATCAGGTGCTGTACCAATAACCTCAATATCATCTTCTTTTTCAAGACTCTGGGATAAAATTTTTCTCACAACAGCAGAATCATCCACAATGAGAACTCTGATTTTTCCAGACATTTATATCACCTTTTAATTACTGATTTTTTTTAATGAGCCAACAAAAAAAATTGCACCATCAAGAAGATTGCACTTAACAAATATTTTGTCAGTATTTTTATCTGAAATACAATTCAAAAACTTTGATTGGCTTGAAATTTCAGGGATATGAAGCTTTGTATTCCGACTTTTAAAAAAATCAGCAACAATTTCCCCTCCTGCCATATTGAGCAGTTCCATTAGAGAGCCCTGAATATCTTCTTCCGAAGCATTTGATTTGCCAGTAAAATTTAGAGTGAGGTCTTTCATTATTTCTGTTTGAACGGCAGCATAAATTTCAAATAAAATTTCACTCTCAACCAGAATTTTTGCAATAATAATACTTTTTTTAAAAAAATCATTAACTTCTTCTAATTCAAAATCATCACTAAATTCAACAGGAGAAAAAAACATTCCTGAAAGGACTTCAGAAATCGAGTCCTTCATCAAAGTCTTCAGCTTCACTTCCATTGCAAATCCTTTCACCCAAAATTTCTATGATTTTTTCCCTTATATCTTCAGGCTTGAAAGGTTTTTTCAGATAACCTGCCGCTCCCTTTTCCATAAACATGCTTATTAGCTCATCACGTCTTTCAGTTGTTATTATGAGTACAGGTACTGATGAAAAAACTTCATCCTTTTTCATTTCCTCAATAAGCATAAGTCCGTCCATATCAGGCATATTATAGTCTGTAACCAAAAGATCTATCCAGTTCTCATGCATAAGCTCAAGAGCCTTTTTACCGTTTGAGGCCTGAATAAAATTTTCCGATGAATAGCCCGCAGCCTTAATTGTCTTTATTATCACTTCCCTCATTGGAGAAGAATCATCTACTACCATTATTGTAAGTTTCCCCATTTTTTTGCTCCCGATAAGTTCAAACGCTTTCTATTAATTCTTCAAGATCTTTTATTGAATCAGTAAATTCAGCCATCATCTTTTCTATAGTTTTATGTTGAAAATTAAGCCTTTTCATAACATTTTCATCAAACCTGTAAGCAAGACCGTCTGACCCTACCCCAAAGCCGAGCATAAGACAGATATTATGGGCAAAATAAACAATATCCGATTCCATCTGGAATTTAGCTCCGCCCTTTGGATTAAAGGAATTTTTTACAATTAAAACCATTTCATCGGGAAAGCCCCATTTTTTGACTACAAGAGTACTAAGTTCACCCTGGTCTATGCCAAAAACTTTTTTTTCTGCCTCATCAAAACTAAACGAACTTTGTTCAATAAGAAATTGAATTTTTTCTTTTTTATTAGCAACATACTGCCCAAGAACAACTTTTCCAATATCCCGTAAAAGAGCGGCAGTAAAGACCCTTGACTTAAATTCAGGATTTTTTTCCTTTGCAATTTTTTCTGCTATTATTGCAGCACTTGCTGACTTCTTCCATAAAGAGCCTTCAGCAAGATCATAACCAGGTTGAGGCCCTTTTAGGTTTTTAGAGCCACATTTCATAAGGACAAGATTAATTATCCTATCGAGCCCAAGAACTGATATGGCATCTTTAAGGGTTTCAACTTTTCTTGATATTCCAAAATAAGCACTATTACTCATTCTAATTATATCAGCTGTAATCATTGGATCATACTGGATGACATTGGCAATTTCTGACATTTTAGAATCGGTTTTCTTAGAAAGCTCCAAAACTCTGTGAGCTATTTCTGGAAAAGGATAAAGTTCATCTATTTGTTCTAAAAGAAGGTTTATAAATTTCATATAATCTTCTCTCCTTGTCCAGATGTTTTAATAATAACTTCTCCTGTATCTACCCTTATTGTAACAGTTCGATTAATATTGCCGCCTACATCTTCATAATCACAAAAAACATTGTTCCTAAAAAACATTTTTTTTACAGCCATATAATTTCGCTTGCCTATATTAAAAAAGCCTTTTTGGTCCAGAATTTGTGCACCGCCTACAATAACGACCTTCATTCTCTGCTTTTTGCCACCATATTTATACAATTCCCTGAACAATCTAGGAATACCTGTATCTGCAAACATAAAAGGATTCTTTTTCGCCTTTTCTAGATCAAGGTCAGATTCGGGCAGCATAAAGTGCAAAAGACCTGCTACTTTAACAAGTGGATCAAATACAGCTACGCCTATACATGAGCCAAGGGAATAGGTAATTATTTCATCACCATTTTTGTTGCTCGACTTCATATCCGCAACACCAACAACAATTTTCACTTTAGCACCTCCATGAATTATGAGGCCGATTCTTTCATAATATCCATAAAAATTTTGATTTTCTATTTTGATTGAATTTATTAAATTAGTTGCTGAACTAAGACGGCCTTTTTTGTCCATTCTTAAGTCAGATTCAAAATTTAATCCTCAAAATACTAAATGTATCCTAAAGGTTAAATTTTTCATCTTTCTTGAACTGAACAAAAAAACTGACTTTGGCCGTTCTAATCCTGAATGAATAAAAGCACTGCTTATTTTCAGCAGCTGTTTGAAAATTTAAAGTTCACTCCACTCAAAAAGACCTGAGATATCTATTATAAGGCCGACTCTTCCATCCCCGAGTATGGCACCGCCTGAAAATATTTTTGTATCCTCGAATAAATTTCCTAAATTTTTAATTACAAATTCATCTTTTCCAAGAAGTTCATCTAAAATAAGACCACATTTTTCGCCTTTATTTTCGACAATAAGGATTAAAAGATTTTCGTTTTTTTCATCATAAACTGCACTGCAAAGCTTATCTAAGCGTAAAAGAGGAATTAATTCATTGCGAGCTTTAATCATTTCACCTTTATTTTCCACAGTAAAATAATTTTTTTTCTCAAATGGAACAGCCTCAATAATACTCATTGTTGGGACAATATATTTTTCTTTACCAACCCTTATAAGCATTCCGTCAATAATTGCCATTGTCAGAGGAAGGCGAATAACAAATTTTGTTCCTTCATCTTTTTTTGAAGTTATATCAAGATGTCCCTTTAAATTTTCAATGGCTTCCTTTACAACATCCATTCCTACTCCCCTGCCTGAAACATCTGTTACATTTTCAGCGGTAGAAAATCCTGGATGAAAAATCAGATTAAAAATTTCCTTTTCACCAAAACGGTCTGATTCTGAGATAATTCCTTTTTGCAAAGCCTTTTGAATAAGGAAATCCTTATCAAGCCCCCTGCCGTCATCAATAATTTCTATAACTATATTTCCAGCCTTGTGATAAGAAGAAAGAATTATTTTTCCACATATTTCCTTTCCCTTTTCTTTTCTTTGAGAAGGGCTTTCTATGCCATGATCTACTGAATTTCTAACCATATGCACAAGGGGTTCATAAAGTGCGTCAACCATGTTCCTGTCAACTTCTGTATCTTTACCCTCCATAAAAAGCTCAACTTTTTTACCAAGGTTTGCAGAAACATCCCTTACAACCCTGATCATTTTCTGAAAGGTATTTCCTATTGGAACCATTCGCATTGACATTGATATTTTCTGAACAGAAGAAATTATCTGATTCATCTGGGAAAGAGACTGAACAAATCTATTGTCAAGATTTTTGCCTTTGGAAAGCTCCTTTAAAATTGACTGGGCAATGACAAGTTCACCTGTAAGATCAACAAGAGCATCTAATTTTTCAGTATCTACTTTTACTGCATAGCTGTTTTTCCTGATTTTAGACTGTTTTATTAAAGCCTTATGAATATCTTTTTTTGAAACTCCATTTTGTTCTGATAAAATTTCCCCAATTTTTCTGGTAGGATCAAGCTTTTGCTTTTCAAGTCCCCTTTCAACATCTTCTGGTTTTACTATTTTTTCCCTTACAAGAAGTTCTCCTATGGGAAGATCCTTTTGCTCATCTGAAATGCTGTCAATTATTTCAACAAAAGTTTCAATTTCCCATTCTTTTCTTGAAATCATTCCTTCTTTTTCAGCCACTAAAAGAATATCATTTACCATTTTTTTCATAAGATCTACTGATTTCAATATTACATCTGTAACATCTGAATTTGGCTCAATCTCTTTTTGTCTTATTTTATCAAGAAGAGTTTCTGTTTTATGTGCAAGAAGATTGATTGAATCGAGTTCAAGAAAACCTGAAACCCCTTTAATAGTATGGAAAGCTCTAAACACGCTGTTGATCAATGAACTATCATCAGGATTTTCTTCCAGCTCAATTAGATCGACTTCCGCACTTTCTAAATTTTCTATACTTTCCTGTGAAAATTCTATGTACAGTGAAATATCCTCTGACGCACTTAATGGTTTTGGCTCAGAAAAAGAATTATCAGGGATCGGAATAGGACTTACCGGGCAATTAATTTTTCTCATTAATAACTCAAGATCACTTCCTTCAATTTTTTCTTTAACAGAAAGAATTTTACCTAGTTCCCTTAAAATATTTACGCCATCCTCTAAAAGGGATATATCAGTTTCTTCTTCAAGAATAATTTTTTCAACAATATCTCTAAGACATTGTCCAATTTCGCCAGCACCGTAAACTTCAGTTTTTATTATTAGGTCAAGAAGTTTTAAGAGCTCTCCAAGAGAAGGAATATCACCTGGTTCTGCAACTACAACCTGAGTGGCTAAAGTTTCAACCAGACTATGATAATTTGCAATACTGTCTTCAGACATAAAAACCCCTCATTATTTCTGATAAATTGTGGGTTCAACATATTTAAACTTATGTTCAATATTCATAAGGCTTTCAGAATGGCCAACAAAAAGATAGCCTCCGGGATTTAATACATTGTAGAATTTATTAATTACAGCAGACTGAATTTTTTTTTCAAAATATATCATAACATTTCTGCAAAAAATAATATCAAAATTAAATTTAAAATGATAAGGTTCCATAAGATTAAATCTTAAAAAGTCGATTTTATTTCTTATTTCTCTGCTGACTCTCACAAACCCTTTTCTTTGGCCTGTTCCTTTTTTGAAATATTTTCTTAAAATAGAAATATCCAAATCAGCAACCCTTGACATTTCATATATGCCAATACTAGCCTTTTCAAGGACATCTGTTGAAATGTCTGTTGCCATTATATGGAAATCTAAATTTTGGTAATTTGAAAGTTTTAAATCAAGTATGCATGCAAGACTGTATGGCTCTTCTCCAGTTGAACAGCCAGCACTCCAGCATTTTAATATCTTAGTGTTTTCTGTCTTTGATTTAAAAATTGATTCAATACCTTTTTGAGATAAAAAATCAAAATGTTTTTTTTCCCTGAAAAAACTTGTAAGGTTTGTTGAAATGGCATTTAAAAGATTAACTGACTCTTCATGGTTTTGTTCAAGAAAAAATTTATAGTCCTTAAAATTTTTAAGATTAAGCTCCCTTAGTCGTTTTGAAAGCCTCGATCTTACGAGTTCTTTTTTTCCTTCATGCAAATTAATTCCGCACTCTTCATAAACCATTTTTCTTATGAAGTTAAAATCTTTATCAGTTAATTCAAAATTTTGAGGAGTTTTATTAAGCATATAAAGCCATTTTAATTGAATTTTGATTTTTACCAGCACAAAGACCAATTATTTGCACTGTTAATGAAACCTGCTTAAAAAACAATTTGATATTTCAGGGTATAAAAAAAGAAATAATACTTAAGCCTAGATTGAACGATTTTCAAGTTTGCTAATCTAGAGTCAAATTGTACCAGTCTATACTTTTAATATGCGTGATGCGATTTAACGTATAAGATCCAGCAAAATTCAAAAGCCCACAAGCTTCTTATTTTTAGATATAATATTTAATCCATAAGAATTTAAAAAAAAATGAAACGCTCAATTCAAGTTAAATTATTCACTAAAAAAGATATAACACCAAAGTAAAAAAATAAAGATAAAAAAAAAGACAGGTGTCAAACCAGTAAAAATCAATATGTTCTAGATTTATACTTTTAAGTCTGACCTCGAAATAAATAAAAAATGCAGTTTGCATTTAAAGCAATTAATATTTTACTGCATTTTTGCAAAGCCTTATAATATTTGACATTACCCTATTTCTGCCACTGTTTTTTGCCTTATACAATAAAGAATCTGCATTCTTTAAAATTTCTGATGGAGAGTTTGAATCAAAACTAGATGCAACTCCAAAGCTTGAAGTAACAAAAACCTTTTCTCCATTTAAAATAAAAGGGGTATCAGAAATTTCCCTTCTCAGCCTGTTCGCAAGTAATGCTGCATTTTGCTCATCAGTTTCTGGAAGTATGACAACAAACTCTTCTCCTCCATATCTGAAAATATTATCTTCAGTCCTTATTGCTTTTCTTATTCTTAAACTAAGCTCTTTTAAAACCTTATCTCCTGAATCATGACCATAAGAATCATTGAGATTTTTAAAATGATCTATATCAAACATGATAAGACTGAAAAATTTTCTATAGCGTTTAGAAATAGAAAATTGTTCTTCTAGTTTTTTGTCAAGTTCTCTTCTGTTATAGCATTCTGTCAGGCCGTCTATGGAAGCTGCGTCCTCAAGGGATTTTAGCCTGATATATGAAGACACGGCATTTTCAAGGCCTGTTACCATATCTGCTATTATTTCAGAATGATATTTGCCTATTATTTTTCTTCCAGGGACAATATAAAGCCTTGCCTTAAAATTTTTACCATTGAATTCTTTTGCAAAAAGTGAATTTCTTATACTTGATTCATTAACAAATCCAGCACCTGAATTATTGACAGGATGAATTTCTATTTCTTTGTTAAATGAAAAATCTTCTTTAACAAGCTCTTCTATTGTGCCCTTAAAAACAGAAGGTTCTACCCATACCATAATTTTATCTTTAATCTGGATTGCAAGGCCAAAAAATTGATGATCAAAAATATCATTTATACAGCTTGAAAGCTGTTGTGTTATATCTTCAAAATCAACTGCCTGATGGATATCTATAAGATATCTATTAAGTCTTTTTAGATCTCTTGATTTTGAAAAGCTTAAGAAGCCCGGTAAAAAAAATCCTGAATTTGATTTTGCATATCTTCTGTTCATAACAGCTCCTGCGTTTTTATTTGGCTATTTTCTATACAAAACGCATGCCAATTCTTTTATTTAATTGCTCAATTAGTGATTGGCCAAAAACTATAATTTTTTTGTTCAGTTCAAGGAAGATGAAAAATTTAACCTTTAACCGCAGATACATGGAGTATTTTAAGGGTTAAATTTGAATCTAACTCCGAAATGGACAAACAAGACCGTTTTTTTCAGCCACTAATTAGTCACAATAATATCAGGTTTTGATTTGATTGAAATAATAGTCTTAATTACAGAAAAACTGTACTAGTTCAAGGATTTATTTTTAAATTTCAAAAAAAAATAAAACCAACTTTTTAATAAAAAATCTTTATGAGTCTTTTTTTACAATTTAAAACCCATCTTTTTAATTCTTATCATCGCCAAAAATATGCCGTGAAAAAAGAAAATGACAATTTTATGACGCAGACTTGCCAACCAGGTAAGTCATTGTTATCTTAAAAATCTATATTTATGTTAAAAGGAGATTTTTATGCTTACCAAAGACGAATACCTTCAAAAACTTTTAGAAACAAAAAAACCCATTTGCCCCCATTGCGGCAAAGAAATGGATATATGGGAAGTACCTCCAATTACTTTCAGTGACGGTCTTGGCTGGGGAGAACCTTTTCTTTTTGTCTGCTTTAATGACAAGTGCCCGCCTTTTATTTCAGGCTGGGATGATATTGAAGATAATTACGGGCATAGAGCATCTTACCGGTGCATCAACTATCCTTTTACCGATAACTTCGAACTCATGCCTGTATTTGGAAAAACAGGCGGCGAAGGTCAAATTATTAGTGAAGAAACCATAAACGAGCAGGAAAAAATCAAAGAAAAAATCAAAACAGGCTTTTCTACACTTGCTGACTGCTACGTAAACAGAGATTTTATTAAAATAGTTACAATGTCACAAGACAGCTCTGAGCCGGTAAGAGTAAGAATCAAAGCTATTGAAATGCTTGGAGACTGTGCTGATATTACTGAAGTAATTGAACCTCTAAAAAATATCAAGCCACCAAATTCAAAAGTATCTGAAGCAATTGAGATTGCAGTAGGCAAAATTCATGAAAGATGTTTCACAAAGGAGTGTCCTTATTGTGCAGAAATAATTAAAAAAAGAGCAAAAATTTGTAAATACTGCGGTAAAGAATTAAATTAATCAAATAAAAAAAGTTTTCGCTGATCCTTAACTAAGTCATGCGAAAACTTTTTATAAGCCATAATTTAAATTAAAATTGATTTTATCTATCTATTGACATTTAATGTGTCATAGGTTCTAAAAACCATTTTCTGTCTTTCAATTTTTTCTTCTGGAAACTTTACAAAGGGATTTTCACTAATATATTTTTCAACATCTTGTCTTGAGGGAATTTTATCCATTCCATTTGCAATTTTTTTACCTTTTACTGAGTCAAAAATTTCTGCATTTTCTCCATTTGTTACTATTGCAAAAGGGATTTGATAATCTTTTATAAAAATCCTTGCAGCAGCAATTATTTCCCTGTCCCAGGAAGCGAGAGAACCTGCCGGAGTTTTAAAGGCCATGCAATATTTTTGGTCAATTACAATAGCAAGGTCAAGTTCTGTTTTATATATTTCTTCTTCAATAATTAACTCAAAAGATATTTTTCTTTTTATTTCTGATTTTGAATAACCCTTTTGCTCTACTAGAAATTCAATTACCTTCTGCCGATTTTCCTCTGCCCCGGTAAGCGGTATTTCATCTCCTGTCAAATAATCTTTTGTAAACTCCATTATACATCTCCCCTTAAAAGACTTTCCCCTGTCATTTCTTCAGGTTTTTCAAATCCCATAATTTCAAGAATTGTTGGAGCAATATCTCCAAGTTTTCCCTTGTCCTTAAGATGATATTTTTTTTCATTTTCAACAAGAATAAGATTTACAGGATTTGTAGTGTGTGCAGTATAGGCCTGATTATTTTTATCAAGCATTTTTTCTGAATTCCCATGATCAGCTGTAATTATTACAAACCCGTTTTTTTCAAGTACTGCATTAACAAGCGGCTTTACACATTCATCAACAGTTTCGCAGGCTTTTACAGCAGCATTAAACACCCCTGTATGGCCGACCATATCCATATTTGCATAATTTAAAACACAAAGGGAAAAATCATTTTCATTAAATGCTTTTAAAAAAGAACTGCAAACTTCTTTTGCACTCATTTCAGGTTTTTTATCATAGGTTTCAACATCCCTTGGAGATGGAATAAGTATTCTTTCCTCACCTGAATATGGCTCTTCAAGTCCTCCGTTAAAGAAATAAGTAACGTGGGCATATTTTTCAGTTTCAGCTATTCTAAGCTGAGCCAAACCTTTGGATGATATAAATTCTCCAAGATTGTTTTTTAAAGTTACAGGAGGAAATGCAGTATCAAGGCCAAACTCTGAATCATATACTGTCATGCACACATAACCTGAAAAGTTTATTTTATCTTTTCTTTCAAATTCAATAAAATCACTGGAAGTAAAGGCTCGGGTTATTTCCCTTGCCCTGTCAGCCCTGAAATTGAAAAAAACAATGCCGTCATTTTCTTCTACAATTCCGTTGGTATTTTTTATCAGGGATGGCTCAATAAACTCATCTGTTATTTCATTTTCATAATAAAATGAAACAGCTTCTATTGAAGAATCAAAAACTTTGCCTTCACCCTTTGAATAAAGATTGTAGGCTTTTTCAACCCTTTCCCATCTTTTATCCCTGTCCATTGCATAAAATCTTCCGCAGACAGTTCCAATGGTTATATTGTCAAAAGATGAAATTTTATTTTCCAGATCGCTTATAAAATCCCTGCCGCTTTTTGGAGGGGTATCCCTTCCGTCCATAATAGGATGAATAACAGTTTTTATATTTTTATTAACTGCAATTTCAATAAGTGCGTCAAGGTGGTTAAGACTGCTGTGAACCCTTCCATTGGATAAAAGCCCAAAAAAATGAATTTTGCCATTATTTTTCAAAGTCTGGTCAAAAACCTTGTTAATTGAAGGATTTGAAAAAAAAGATTTATCATTTATTGATTTGTCAATCCTTAAAAGATCCTGATAAACAATTCTTCCTGCTCCAATATTTAGATGACCAACTTCTGAATTTCCCATTACACCTGAAGGAAGTCCAACAGCCTCGCCTGAGCATTGTAACTCTGAAACTGCATATTTTTTTAAATAAAAATCTAAATTTGGTGTATTTGCAGCTTTTACAGCATTGCCTGGATAGTCATTACCTTTTCCCCAGCCGTCAAGAATCATAAGAAGACATGGTCTAATATTCTTCATAGTCATCTTCCTCTTTGCTCCAGAATTCATCATCATCTTCTTCAGCATAAACTGTTTCAGATATTTTTTTATCTATAAAATCCTTTAATATTCTTGGTGCATCAAGCCAGAGTCCCTCAAGATCATAAAATCTTCTGGTTGAATCATGGAAAAGATGGATAACCACATCACCATAATCCATAAGAACCCAGTTACCTTCATTTTCTCCGTCTATACTTAAAGGTTTTTTACCCTTGTCCCGTAAAGTTCTTCTTACATGTTCGGCTATTGCCTTAACCTGTCTTGCTGAGCGTCCGCTTCCAATAATAAAAGCATCTGCAACCGAGGTAAGACAGGACACATCAAGCACTGTAACACCTTCTGTTTTTTTTCCAAGAACCGCTTCAACAAAAGGAAGTGCAAATTCAGCTATTTGATTTTTCATCTTTATAAAGCCCTTTTTCTTCTATATAACAAGCTGCTTTTTCATTTACATAATCACTTATATTTTTTTTCTGTTTTATCATCTTTCTCAGATATGTCGATGAAATATCCATTTCATTGATATTAAAAATATAGACATCCTTATAATAAGGATGAGAATAATGATTTGTATTTAAAGGAAAATACCCGTCAACACCAAGTATATTTATTTGAGGTTTAAAACCAGGCCGGCTTGCAACGGCAAGATTGGCTGTTCTCAAAATATCCTTATATCTATGCCATTTATTAAAGCTTAAAAAAGAATCTGAACCCATTATAAAAAAAAGCTCATTCTTTTTTATCTGTTCCAAAGTATCAATTGTGTAGGAAAGCCCTTTTCTTTTTATCTCAATATCTGAGACAAAAAAACCTGGCCTGTTTTCAATTGAAATTTCAATAATTTTAATTCTGTCATGCGAAGACACAAGCTCACTGCCGCTTTTATGGGGAGGAATAAATACAGGTATAAATATCAGCTCGTTTAACCCAAGACTTTCAAAAACAAATTCAGCGGCATTCAAATGTCCTTTATGAAAAGGATTGAAAGTACCGCCGAAAATTCCGGTTTTTTTATCAGCTTCTGATCTGACCATCTCCAAAAACAATAAACTTTCTTGTTGTAAGCTCTTCGATTCCCATTGGTCCGTAGGCATGAAGCTTGTCAGTACTTATGCCAATTTCTGCACCAAGTCCAAGCTGGTTTCCATCATTAAACCTTGTTGATGCATTTACAAGCACAACTGAAGAGTCAATTTCACGTAAAAATCTTCTTGCTCTTGAATAGTCATTTGTAACTATTGCTTCTGTGTGCCCTGAATTATGAATACTAATATGTTCAACTGCTTCATGAAAAGTATCAACAACTTTAACTGCTGCAATAAGGTCTAAAAATTCCTTTCCAAAGTCACTTGGATCAGCATTAACTGCATCTTTTAGAATTTTGCATGTTTTTGCACACCCTCTTATTTCAACACCAGCTTCTTTGTACATTTTGCCAATCAAAGGAAGAAATTTTTCTGACACATCCTTATGTACAAGAAGCGTTTCCATGGCATTGCATACGCCTGGTCTTTGAACCTTTGAATTAAAAGCTATATCTGCTCCCATTGAAAGATCTGCAAACTTATCAATGTATACATGGCATACTCCCTTATAATGCTTGAGCACAGGTATACTTGAATTTTCAGTTACAAATCTTATAAGTCCTTCACCGCCCCTTGGGATCATAAGATCAATCAGACCTTCCTGCTTTAAAAGAAAGTTTACAGCTTCTCTTTCTCTTACTGGAATAATCTGGACGCAGTTTTTATCAAGCCCGGAGTTTTCAAGTCCCTCTGAAATTGCTTTGGCAAGTATCTGATTTGAGTTAAAGGCTTCAGTGCCTCCCCTTAGAATTACAGCATTTCCTGCCTTTAGGCATAAAACTGCTGCATCAATTGTTACATTTGGCCTTGACTCGTAAATCATTCCAATTACGCCTATTGGAATATTCATTCTTCCAACTTCAAGCCCGTTTGGCCTTTTTTTCATGGAATTGATTCTTCCAACTGGATCATCAAGCAAAATAACCTCATCAATACCTGAAATCATGGAATTCATAACTTTATCACTCAAGGTAAGACGATCTATCATTGAAGAAGTTAGACCTCTTTCTTTTGCCTTGGATATATCCTTTAAATTTTCTTCCTGAATTGTCTTATAATTTTTTTCAAGGCTTTTTTTTATTTCTTCAAGAGCTTTATTTTTTTGATCAGTAGAAAGAATTGCAGTTTTTCTGGAAGCTTTTTTTGCATTTTGAGCTATATCTGCTATTAATTTTTCCATTTATCACCTGTGATTTTAAATTTTATATTTAAAATTCAAACTTTGTTTTTTAAAATTAAGAGGAAATAAAAAACAGCTAAAACTCAAAATCAGTCTGTAAGTGTTATAACAAGATTATCCCTGTGAATAATTTCATCATATGGCTTAAGGCCAAGAATCTTTTTTATTTCATCTGTTTTTCTTCCTGCTATTTTTCTTATATCAGCAGAGGAATAATTGACAAGTCCAGATCCTAGTTCCAAACCGTTTTTATCTAAAATTTTAACAGGCTCTCCCATATGAAAATCATTATTTACATTAATTATTCCCCCTGGAAGAAGGCTTTTGCCATTTTTTACAAGAGCTTTTCTTGCACCGTCATCAACTATTACAGACCCCTTAGCTTTGAGGTTAAATGCTATCCATGACTTTCTGCTCTTGATCTTATCCCTTAAAGGTACAAAAAAAGTTCCCTTTGCACCAAAGGAAAAAATATCATCTATGGAATGAGCCAGCAGTCCGTTTGTAATAACCATTGGTATTCCGTGCATCATTACTTTTTTTGCTGCACGAATTTTTGATTTCATTCCGCCTGTTCCAAGAGCACCGGGAATATCTCCTGCCAGTTCTTCAATTTCATCAGTAATGGACTCAATTACTTTTATGTGAACTGCATCTTTAAATTTTCTTGGATCCTTTGTATAAACGCCGTCAATATCTGTAAGATTTATAAGAAGATCTGCATCCATAAGCATTGCAACCATTGCAGACAGATTATCATTGTCACCAAAGGCAATTTCTTCTACAGATACTGTGTCATTTTCATTAATAATTGGAATTATATTTTTTGATAATAGAGTATTTAGTGTATTTCTCGCATTAAGATATCTTTTTCTTTCTCCAAGGTCTTCTGAAGTAAGAAGAAGCTGGCTTACTATTCGCCCATATGCTGAAAAGGCCTTGTCATACTCCATAATAAGCCTTGTCTGTCCAACTGCAGCAACAGCCTGACGCTCAGGAAGAAATACAGGACGTTTTTCCAGACCCATTTTTCTAAGGCCGGCTGAAATTGCACCTGAAGATACAATTATAACCTGCCTGTTTGACTCTATTAATGAATTTACCTGTTTTGAAAGGGAGGCAATTACTGATATGTTAAGATCACTTTTGCCAGTAAGAACATTGCTTCCGAGTTTTATTACAATTCGCCTGGCGTTTTCAATATATTCCCTGTTATTTATCATCTCTTTTTAAAACCTGCCCTAAAAATTTGACAAGCTGTTCAACACCTTTTCCTGTAGCTGCTGAAATTTCAAAGATTTTCTTATCATTGATTTTTTTCTTGAAAAGCTCTGCTTTTTCAACAGCACCAGTCAGATCAATTTTATTCAAAACAATAATCTGTTTTTTCTTTGCAAGCTCTGAACTAAAAAGTTTCAGCTCATTATTTATTGAGTTGAATTGATACATAGGATCTTCTTCATCAACAATTGAAATATCAATAAGATGAATAATAAACCTTGTCCTTTCAACATGCTTTAAAAATCTATGGCCAAGACCAGTTCCTGTATGAGCACCTTCAATTATGCCAGGAATATCAGCTGCAACAAAAGGCTCTCCAAAACCTGGGTCAACCACACCTATATTTGGTACTAAAGTTGTAAAAGGATAGTCTGCAATTTTAGGTTTTGCTGCTGATATTCTACTTATAAGAGTTGATTTACCAGCATTAGGGAAACCAACAATACCAATATCTGCAAGAAGCTTTAATTCAAGATAAAGATTAAATTCTTCACCTGCCTCGCCGGGCTGTGCAAATCTTGGTGATCTGTTTGTTGAAGTTGTAAAGAACTTATTGCCTTTTCCACCTCTGCCGCCTTTAGCAACTACAAAATTTTCATTTTCTGTAGAAAAGTCATGAATAAGTTCTTTAGTATCAGCATTAAACACCAAGGTTCCCGGAGGGACTTCAAGAACGACATTTTCACCTTTGCGTCCGCTTCTTAAACTTCCTTCTCCGGGCTGACCGTTTTCTGCCTTTACTATTGTATTGTATCTGAATCTGTAAAGGGTTCTGCGATTTTCAGAAGCCTGAATTATGACATCTCCGCCTTTTCCACCATCTCCTCCGTCAGGTCCGCCTTTTTCAATAAACTTTTCCCTTCGGAAGCTTACGCAGCCTGGTCCGCCATTTCCTGATTTAATTTTTATCCAGGCTTCATCTACAAATTTCACGCAGCTACAACACTTACTTTTTTACGGGTTTTTCCCATTCTCTCATATTTTACAACTCCATCAGAAGTTGCAAAAAGAGTATAATCACGTCCCATTCCAACATTTGTTCCAGGATAGATTTTAGTGCCAAGCTGTTTTACCAGAATATTTCCAGCAAGGACTTTTTCTCCACCGTATTTTTTTACACCTCTGCGTTGTCCTGCACTGTCGCGTCCGTTTCTTGTACTTCCGCCTGCCTTCTTATGAGCCATTATACACCTCTGCCTTATAAAAAATTATGCTTCGATCTGTTTGATTTTTAGAGCAGTAAAATGCTGCTTGTGTCCCTGTTTCTTTCTATAGCGTTTTCTTTTTTTGTACTTAAAAATAAGTACTTTTTTAAGTCTTCCCTGCTCGACTATTTCTGCCTTAACAGAAGCACCTTCAAGCTTTGGCTGCCCTACACTTACATTCTCTCCGTCAGAATAAAGAAGAACATCACTTAAAACCACTTCCTCACCAACTTCACCAGGAAGTTTCTCAACTTTAAGGACTTCGCCCTCTTCTACTCTGTATTGTTTTCCACCGGTTGCCACCACTGCATACATGGTATTTCTCCTTTTATACAAAAATTCTGCAATCTTTACAAAATGACATACTTTACATTCTAATCTTAAATTGTCAAGTTAATTATCGCGTTTTTCATTTATTCCAGGAAGATATAAATCGTCGGCTGCGTCTGCACTATTATCTTCCAAAATTATAATTTTTCCGTTTTTTTCTATAACCTTATCCTTTTCTATCCATGATACACCTGTTTTTTCAGTAATTCTTAACCTGAATAAATAGTCCATTTCCTTTTTTTTGAGCTTATATCTAAAAAAAAGCCAGCAAAAACCAAGAATTGTAAGCCCCAGACAAATTCCAATAAAAAAAATTTCTAAACTTTCAAAAAAATATTCACCTGAACTTCCAAAAAAAGATCTCAAAACATCAAAATCAAAAAAAACAAGCAAAATTATTCCAAGGCCAAGCATAAATGTTAAAAAAGGCGAGTGAAAAAGAAAATTTAAAAAAAATTTAAGCCTTTCATTGGTATTTAAATCTTCGCCTGTTTTTTTATTTATTTGGTTTTTTCGACCGTCAAAAAAAAGATGCTCAAATGTTACAATAAAAATTCCAAAGATAAAAGTTATTCCTACAGGTACAAGAAAAGCTGTAATAAAGTATACTTTCCAGGGAAAAACTTTTTCTACAGGTCCAAACCTGTCATAGCCTGCTGCTCCAATTTGATAAAGCCAGCAGATCATAAATATAAGAACTTCAATTACTACAATAAAAGCTAAATATTTTTTGAAAAAAGACTTAAGTTCTCCTCCTGAAAAAAGCGAGAATAAGCCTTTAAATGTTTGATTGTCTTTTAAATCAGATTCTTTTTTATTCATAAATAATCATCATTTTGGTGTAAGTGCAAGCCTAAAACCTATATCATAAGCTCTTTTTGTGCCAGAGCTTAAATGTTCCCTTGCAGAAGCCCTTAAAAATTCCGGCTTGCTGTAAAAGCTGCCTCCCTTTATCACAACATTTTTATTTTTTCCATAAATCGTTGAATTTTTTGGAGTTATATATGGTTTATATTCAGAGTCGCACCATTCCCATACATTACCAATCATATCATAAAGTCCTAAACCATCAGGCAAAAAACTCTTAACAGGTGATGTAAATATATGGCCGTCATTGCAGCTTGATATTTTCCACCCACTAAATCTCTGTCTAGCTGATTCATCTGCACAATTTGCAATATTACAGATATTTGTCTGTTTTTTTAACATTCCTTTTTTTGCGGCAAATTCCCATTCATTTTCCTTAACAAGCCTTATTTTGTATTTTTTATTTTTCCTGTCAAGCCAGTCTGCAAATTCCCTGGCATCGAAAAATGAAACATGGACTACCGGATGATTGTCTGTTTGTTCAAAACCTGGATTTTTCCAGGAAATTCCTTTTTTTTTCTCCCAATTACCTGTCAATCCCGAGTAAACATAGGAATATCCTTCTTTTTCAGCTGAAGTTAAATAATTGGTTTCTGATACAAAAATAGAAAAATCCTTTACCCTTACTTCATTTTCAGAAATCATGAATTCATCAATTTTAATTTTTGATAAAGGGCTTTCATCAGATTTTCTTCCAGTTTCATCTTCTGGACTTCCCATAAAAAAAATACCCTTGTTTACTCTTATAAAATTAAGGCCTGTAATTTTTTCTGTAATTTTTAATTCATCAATTTTTTTTGAAAAAACAACCCTGTCTTCTTTTTTTTCCTGAATAAAAAATACAAAAAAAATCCTTATATACACAACAAGGATTAAAAAAATTAGAATATATGAGAATTTTTTTTTCTTAAACTCGAACTTTTTCATTTTTCTTTCAAAAAAATAAAGGCCGGAAATAATCCGGCCCTTAAATTTTAAATTTAATCTTTAAATACTATTTTCTTTCAGCATACTCAGCATATGTCATAGCAACTGTTCTATAAACTATATGAGCCATTTTTGAGTATGGAAGATATGCGAAAAGATGAAAAACTGAAATAAGATGCACATAGTAAAATGTGTAGCAGAAAAAAGCTGATCCTGCCAGTCTTGACATCTCAGTAAGCATACCTGTACCGCCGATTGTAAGAACAAGACCAAGAAGATACCAGTCTTTGTATGTAGAAACCTGATCTTCTTTTTTGTCAAATCTCTGCTTAACCATAAGAACTCCACCAATTATCAGTGCAACACCCGAAACATTGGCAAGCCATTTGATCGGGTTAAGCTGGCTGTATGGAGTCCCCTGATGAAGGAAGTAAACACCAACAAAAACAACAGAAGTTACAATAAATAGTCCTATAAAAGAAAAAAGAACCATCATATGTGCTGTTGAACGCTCTCTGTTTTCACCACACTGGGTAAACTGTCTGTGCTTTGCAATTGTAGGAAGAACTTTTTTAAGAGCCAAAAGAAATTCTTTAACATCAATTTTATCTTTTGCTGTTTTGCCTTCAAGAAGTGCATTTTTATGCATATCAGCAATGAAATTTTTAAGCCCAAGAGCAAAAATTGTTACAACAAAAATTGCAAGGGGAACAAAAATAAGGTCAACAAACCAGCTTGAAATAAAGTTTGAAGCTGCAATACCAGGAAAAGGATTGCCGTCATGTGTATGATACCACAACTCACCGCCAAAAATTCCTGCCATAAAGCTGCCGCCAAATATTGTCATTATTGCAAGAAGTGCAAAAATAACTGCTGGAACTGCTGTAAGTGTCCAAAATTTCTTTGGATCATTTACCATTTTGCCAAGAGCTTTGGGTTTTGCATATTCTGTAATAGCATACAAACGAAGTGCTGCAAGAACATCACCTGGTTTTGCTCCTCTTGGACAAAGAGTTGAGCAGTCACCGCAGTTGTGACAAAGCCAGATATCCCCATCCCCAACAAGCTTATCCTTTAGACCCCAGGATGCAGCAATCATCTCTTTCCTTGGGAAAGGTTTATTTTCCGGTGCTATTGGACATGCCACCGAGCATGTTGCACACTGAAAGCACTTTTTAAGGCTTTCACCGCCAAGCCCCATCACATCATCTATAAACTGCAGATCAGGCTCCACCATATATTTTTCAGACATTTTCTAACCTCCTTAGAAAATTAATTACATCATCATAAAAATTCAGAACTAGAAGCCCTTGAATGGGTTTGGACCAAGAGACTCAATCTTTTCAACAAATCCGTTAACCATATCAGAAACTTTATCATAATCATCTATGGCAACTTCAAACTGCTCAACTCTTTCCTCTTCAAGGCCAAGGCTCATTAGAGTTTCACCCATTTTGTATGTACGAACATCCATAAGTTCACTTCCCTTGACAAAATGGCACTGATAATCGTCACCATGCTTACAACCAAGAAGGAACACACCGTCCATACCTTGTGACAATGCATCTTTAATCCATATTACGTTTACAGAACCAAGACATCTTACAGGAATAATACGTACATATGGATGAATTGATTTTCTGTGAAGAGCTGCCATATCAAGTGCTGGAAGGGCATCATTTTCACATACAAGACCAAGAATTCTTAAAGGAGGTACATCATAATCAAAGTCTGAAGGAACCCAGATTGATTTAATCATGGAACCTATACTGTCAATATTATAATCTGCAAAACCAATAATTCTTTCAGGACATGCACCCATGCAGGTTCCGCATCTGCGGCATCTGGTTGGATTTGGCTTTGGTGTTCCTTTTGCATCATCATCAAGAGCACCAAAAGGACATTCTTCAGTACAACGCTTACACTGTGTACAACGCTGGAAGAAAAAGTCAGGGAAAGTCATATCGCCTGATCTTGGATGAACAGCTGTTCCTCTGTTTGCAGATTCAATTGCCTGAATTGCCTTAAGAGCTGCACCGCGTGCATCTTCTGTAGACTCTTCAATAGTCATGCTTCTTCTTACTGCACCTGCTGCATAAACGCCTGTTCTCTGGGTTTCATAAGGAAAACAAATAAAGTTTGAATCTGCGTATCCGTCAAAAATTCCTATATCCCTGAATCCAGGGCCCTGTCTATAGGCAAGGTTTACAACTGGATCATCTTTTGTTGCAGGTACCATACCTGTTGCTAGAACAACTAGATCTGCTTTAATTGTAACATCATTTCCAAGAAGAGTACCTTCTGCTGAAACTGCAAGAGCTCCTCCGTTTTCAACTACTTCTGTAACTGAACCCTTTGTAAGAAAAATTCCTCTGTCCTGCTGGATTTCCTTGTAAAAATCTTCCATAAGACCAGGAGTTCTCATATGCTGATAAATTACATATGCTTTTCCGTCTGAATAATCATCTCTTACATATTTAGCCTGCTTTAAAGCAACCATGCTTGTAACAGAACCTGTATATTCAAAATCTGAATCACCTTCATCCATTCCTGGACTCTGGATAAATACAACATTTTTAGCTGGTTTTCCGTCTGATGGCCTTACTACTTTACCTTTAGCTGCAAGCTGCTCAAACTCATGGTTTGTTATTACATCTTTACTGCCAACTCCAAGATGTGCATATTTTTCAGCATCTATTTCAGCCGGTCTCCATCCTGCTGCAAGAACAACACCTGCAAAAGGCTCGCCGTTAGGGTCAATTGTAAGAACGTCTGCACGGCCTTCATTGATTTTATCGTAAATTACTCTTATCTGGTCAACATCTAGAGGATTGCCCTTTTCGTCATAACGCTGTTCTTCTGGAACTGCCATTGGAACATCGAATTCGATTTTTTCACCTGGCTTTTTGAATGTAACAACAAATTCGCCTGGCTGACCTGCAATACGTGCAACCAAAGTATTGGTTTTAATTGTTACTCTTGGATTATTTTCTGCTTTTTCAATAAGTTTTCCAACAACAGGATCAACAAGTCCCCTTGAGTAATCACCCATTGGAATCTGCTTTCTCATTTTTGCAGCATAACCGCCAAGAGCTTCTTCCTTTTCAACAACAGTAACATTATAACCTGCATCAGCAGCCTCAACTGCGGCTGTAAGACCTGTAACACCACCGCCGATAACAAGAATATTGCGGTTAAAAGTTTGAAGTTTATAAGGCTCTGGAACTGTAATTTTTTCAAGCCTTGCAACTCCCATTCTTACATAGTCTTCTGCTAGATGCTGAATACTATCAATAAAAGTTTCATCATCCTTTTGTTCTTCAGTAGGTGCAGGGAAATCTGCTCTTGAGTGTGACCAGGTAACACCTTCTCTAAGACTTACTCTGTCCACAACACATCCGTCAAAACGGAAAATATCAAAATTAACCCTTCTTGAACAGGCAGCTATAGAAAGTGCGTTTATTCCGTCTGCTACGTCTTTTTTAAGAAATTCAACGCCTTCCTCACTGCAAAGACAGGGATGAATCTTGCAGTCGTAGCCTTTTTCCTTTGCTGCCTCCGCAACTTTTTCAATGTTCAGGGCTTCGCCTATTCCGCACCCTGTACAAATATATGTGCAATACTTTTTATCCATTTTATCTGCTCCCCCTTAAGATCTCTTAACGGTTTGAATAGCTTTGAGAGCCATACCGGTTGCGTTCTGGTTGCTGGAAACAACATCCAGTGGCTTGTTTGCACATCCAACAGCAAACATACCGCCCTTGTCAAAATCGTTTTGAATAAAACCGTATTCTGAGATTTTGAGATCAGCATTTGGCTTTGCTTTGGCAGCAGTGGGCTGCATTCCTGTTGCAAGAACAACAAGATCTGCTTTCTGACGGATTTTTTCGCCTGAAACCGCATCTTCTGCGACTACTGTGATATTGCCGTTATCATCTTCATCAACTTCAGCAACCTTACCTTTGATGAAAAAGATATTTTTGTCTTCTTTTACTTTTTTATAAAATTTTTCGTAGCGATAGCCTGGTGTACGCATATCTATATAGTAAATATAAATTTTTGCATCAGGATATTGAGCTCTTACATAAGTAGCCTGCTTCAAAGAAGCCATGCAGCAGATGTATGAGCAGTAAGGAAGATGATTTTCATCTCTTGAACCTGCACACTGAACAAATACAACACTTTCAGGAGCTTTGTCATCTGAAGGCCTTAATATTTTACCTTGAGTAGGGCCATTACCTGAAGCAATTCTTTCCATCATCATGTTTGTAATGATATTTGGATATCTACCAAAACCAAGATTATCTATCTTTGTTGCATCGTATGGTTCCCAGCCTGTTGCCCAGACAACTGATCCCACTTTTAATGTAAAAGTTTTTGCTTCCATATCAAGATCAATTGCATTGTACTTACAAGCTTCTTTGCACTTTTGAGCTTCTTCTGTACCAATTATGGAAGGATCTATTACATATCTCTGAGGATATGCCATTTCATGAGGAAGATATGCTGCTTTTGACTTGTTCATTCCAAAATTGTATTCATTATCAATTTCGGTTTCACAAACATTTGCACATTCTCCGCAGCATGTACATTTTGAAGTCACATATCTTGGACTAACCTTAATTGTGACATCATAATTTCCAGCAGAACCCGTAACTTTTTCCACTTCTGCCATGGTAAAAGTTTTTACTTTTGGATTGTCCTTAATTCTGCGGTAGTTAATTTCAAGTCCGCAGGTTGGCGGACAAAGCTTGGGGAAATACTGGTTCAGTTGAGCCACCCTTCCTCCAAGAGAGGGGGATTTCTCGACAATATAAACCTCATAACCGACTTCGGCTGCTTCAAGTGCGGTGGTAAGACCACTTATTCCACCACCTACTACAAGAATGCTGCCACCGGCAGGGGCTGTAGTTTCAACACTCATTCTACTCCTCCTGGATTAAAGTTTTAAACCTTTTTGATCAATCCTTGCACCTATGCTCTTCGCACTATGCTCATATTTCAAAGTACATTGCTCTTTTTGTACTCTTAAATATGAACACAGATTAAAATTAATAAAAACCTCCAGGCTCAAAAGAACCTGGAGGCAATTATTTTATCCGGTCATATAACCACCGAAGTCACTTCCTTTAATTACATTGGAATGATTCTGTGGTAATCAACTTTTTTCATTGACCATTCATTGGTGTTCTTATCGTATGTAGAGTTTACAAAACAGAACCAGTTTTCATCATCCTGGTAGTTATGATCTGTTCTGTAGTAGAAACCTGGGAATCTTGACTCTTTACGGAACATAATATGACGTGTATGGGCTTCTACAGTATAAATTCTGTGGAAAATTTCCCAGCATCTCATAAGTTCATGAAGGTCACCAGCAGCAAGGAATTCACAGTCTTCTCTCATCATCTGGAATAGTTCCATTAGATGCTCAAGAGCTTTCTGGTTTGTCTGATAGTAAGTAGCAACTCCACCACCATATTCGTTGGTAGCTTTCATAAGACGCATTGTCATACCAGCAGGCTTGCAGTATTTAGGGTTAACATCTGCCATTGTTGAATAGCCTTTGTTTGCAAACCATGTTTTAACAGGTTTCCAAACCATATCAGCAGCTTCCTGAGCAGTCATGTTTGGTTCTGGTTTAAAATCAGCATGATCTTTTACCCAGCGAACCATCTGCTTAGCAGCAATTCTACCTTCTGCATGTGATCCAGAAGAGAATTTATGTCCTGAGCAGCCAATACCGTCAGCAGCTGTGAAAAGACCTTTCACAGTAGTCATCTGAGAATAAACTTTACCTTTGTCGCCCCACTTATAGTCTTCTGGAACCCAATCTTCATCTGGACCAGATACCCAGATACCGCAGCATCCTGAATGTGAACCTAGAAGGTAAGGCTCTGTAGGCATAATTTCAGATTCTTTTTTCTCTGGCTCTGTGTTTGTTGCACACCATAGGTTAGCCTGTCCGCATGTCATATCAAGGAAGTCTTCCCATGCTTCTGCTTCAAGGTGCTTAAGCTCTTTTTTATCCATGGTTTCACCAAGTTTTGCAAGAGCTTCAGGAGTTGTCATTGTAATAGGTCCACGACCTGCTTTCATTTCAAAAAGCATTAGGTGGTTACGAAGACAAGTAGGAGTAATTGGAGCTGTTCCATAAGGTGCATAATTTGCAAGTTCGTCTTTTGCAGCCTGAGATGCAGCATAGTTTTCACCAAGAGAGTTTTCAAGATGAGCTTTGAAAAGAAGGAACCATGCACCAACAGGTCCGTAACCATCTTTAAAACGAGCTGGGGTGAAACGGTTTTCCATCATGGAAAGCTCAGCACCTGCTCTAAGAGCCATTGTGTATGTAGAACCTGCGTTCCATACTGGGTACCATGCACGGCCTTTACCTTCACCAACTGAACGTGGCTGATAAATGTTAACAGCACCACCGCAAGCAACCATCATAGCATTAGCTCTAAAGTAATGAACAACATTTTCACGTGTTGAAATACCAACTGCACCGGCAATACGATTTTCTTCATTTTTATCATTTAGAAGCTCAACAATGAAAACTCTTTCCATGATATTATCTTCGCCAAGAGCTTTTTTAGCTGCTTCAGCAACGATTCTCTTGTAAGATTCACCGTTGATCATTATCTGCCATTTACCTGTACGAACAGGCTTTGCACCATCTTTAAGAAGACCAACTTTAAGACCCTGCTTACCGTTTAGGTTCTTATTGTTATCATCTTTTTTCCAGATTGGAAGTCCCCACTCTTCGAAAAGATGTACAGAATCGTCAACGTGACGGCCAAGGTTAAAAATAAGGTCTTCACGAACAATACCCATAAGGTCGTTACGTACCATACGTACGTAATCATCAACTGAGTTGTCACCAATATAAGTGTTAATAGCTGAAAGACCCTGAGCAACAGCACCAGATCTTTCCATAGCAGCTTTATCACAAAGGATAATCTTCATGTCATCGCTGGCCCACTTTTTGATTTCAAAAGCAGTACCGCATGCAGCCATACCACCGCCGACGATAAGAATATCTACGTCATGTTCTTTTATTTCTGGGGTTTCTACACACTTAAGTTCACCGTGTGCTTTATTTGGTAATGCCATCTATTTCCTCCTTAGATGTAAAGGATATTTTCAATCTAACTAAATTTCGCCAAATCAAAACAAATTTTTCTAGTAAATCACTGCTTCCAAACAGGTGTTTCTTTAGGAACTACAAGAGTTTTGCCTGTTTCAGTAGCAAGAAGTTCTGATTCAAGATCATCACCTTTAAGATCTGCATATGCGTTTGAGCTTCCTTCAGGAGTAGTTCTGATTGGGAATTTAAAACGCTTAACATTACCATTACGGAATTTACATGTCCACATGATGTCTTCTGTACCCATCATAGGAACAAGGTCTGAACCCATAGGAACAAAGTCAGAATAACCACGAACACCAATAGCCTGGTTTGGGCATATTTTGATACATGAGAAACATTCCCAGCATGCATCTGGTTCCTGGTTGTAAGCTTTCATTTCATTGGGGTCTAGAACCATAAGGTCGTTAGGGCAGATATACATACAAGCTGTCTTCTCGCCGCCCTTGCACCCATCGCATTTTTCTGCAATTACAAAACTTGGCATTTACAATACCTCCATTCATTAACGTTTTATACAAACAATTCACCCTATACTAACAATGCTTATGCATTGTAATTTTTATAAGGTTTATCTCATACTAAATAAACCACCGGATTTACTAACAAAAAGCAATTTTAGAAGCAACAAATTTCAACATTTTTCCGGATACCTTACCACAGATAATTTGCGACGTTAACACCAGCCCTAATGGTTGTCAAGACTTTTTAAAACGCCTCTTTTCAAAATCAAACCTCTTCAAACATTAAGATCTTCCAATATGGTAAACAACCTTAGTGAACATTGATTTGTAAAACTAAGCTCAAAATTTATTTTTTTAACTAAAATAGAAGCCAACCAAAAAATTTTAGTGATCTAAAAAATTCATCTGTCTAAACCAAATTTATTGCCTTGCCTGACATATAAACATGAATTGAATTTTTCATAATTTAAAAAATTTATGAATTAAGCCTATTTTAGGCTTAAAATATGAAACACTTTGCATCACCAATAGCAAAATATTGCTTGATACAATTTGTCTTAGTATATCCAGCAAACATAAAAATCGATTAATCAGGGTACAAGATTTAAAGGAATTTAAGATTGATGTATCTTTTAATTTATTATATTCAATTTCACTTGAGTTGTTTTTTAAATTTCAAAAAAACAAAATAGTTTTAACTCCAAAACTAAATTTTTTAACAAAGACAGGTAAAAAAATGTCATCAATAGATCCTATAAGCAAAACTGACGATATTCTTTTTGAATGTAAACCAGATTCTGGGTGTAAAAATTTATGCTGCTGTGGCATAAATCAAACTCTGACCGGCTATGATATCCTAAAACTCTCCAGATTTAAATCCATGAAAACCTGGGACTTTTTAAAAAAGCACACTTTCGCATACACCGGAAAACAAACAAAAATTCCTGTAATTTCACTTTTTGAGCAGCCAGATAAAGACAATGCCTGCATTTTTCTTGAACAATCATGCACAGTATATGAGGCAAGACCACTTTCATGCAGACTTTATCCGGTTGCAAGGGGAATAAGCAAAGATAAAAAAACCGGAAAAATTCTTGAGCATTTTGCAATTATTAATGAAGATCAATGCACAGGATTTGGCAAAGGAAAAACAATGCCTGTATCAGAGTGGCTTATTGATCAAAAAGCATCAGACTATATTGATGCAAATGATTTTTTTATGAATTTTATTATTGACTTCACTTCAAAACATATAAGCCTTGATAAGGAACAAAAGGAAATTTTTGTAAAAGGCTGCTACAATCTTGATTTATTTCTGGATGAACTCAAAATTAAAAAAATTGATTTTAAAGCAGACATAAAAGAACTTGAAGAAAACCCTTTACTACTTTTCAAAGCAGGCATTTCATGGACAAGAAACCAATTAATAAAAGACTGACAGGCTGCTCAGCCATTGTTCTTGGAGGCATAAAGGGCATTGGACGGGCAATTGCTGTTGATTTATTAAATCAGGGATGTTCTGTTGCTGTTACATATTTTGACTGGCTTGAAGAACTTGATAACCTTAAGGAAAGCCTTGAAAAAACAGCAGGGAAATATTCCATTCATAATATAAATTTACGTGAAACCGAAAAAATTCCTCAATTTATTAATGAAGTAACAGCCAGTCATAAAAAAATTGATATTCTTATAAACAATATTGAACGTGGAGGAATGCCTGTAGTCCACGGCAAATACAATTCAAGGCAATGGGATCTTGAACAGGAAACAACTCTTAGGGCAAAGCATTTTATATTTGAATCCATTTATCCACAAATAAAACAAAGCAAAAACGGCTGCATAATAAATTTTTCTTCAATAGCCTCAATCACAGGAAGAACCGGCCCTGCCGGTCTTATATTTAATGACGGATATTGTGCTGCAAGCAGGGCAGTTTCTCTTTTTACAGAAACATGGGCAAGACTTATGTCACCCAATGTCAGGGTAAACGAAATAATGCTTGGATTTATGGAAACAAGGCATGCTTCAAAAACAAGAGGCTGGGGGCTTTTATCAAAACAGCAGCAGGATGCTATCATAAACCACACACTTTGCAAAAGAGAAGGTAAAATCTCAGATATTATTAAAGCGGTAAACTTCCTTATTCATGATGCACCTTACATGACAGGTGCAACATTAAGGCTTGACGGAGGATATGTTTTAGGTTGTGAAGAAATTCCACCTATGCCTGAGGGAGTAGAATAATCAGTTCATCCATATTTTAATTTACTGCTTAATCCTGATAATATCTGTTTTGATTCCAAGTGCAAAAAACCCTATCCATTCCAAGGCAAATTTTAACATGGCTTCATCATCTATTCTGATTTTCATCTGAATATTTTTTTTAACCTTGTACCTTTTAAGAAAGCTGCTGTTAAACACAAAATCCCTGAAGCTGTCAATATTATATGCTGCCATGAAGACCATTTTAGCCTTTTTACCGTATGGACCTTCTCCACCCCAGATATCAGAATAGAAATATTTTGCTGTTTCGCTCCATAAAAAAGTCATTTTATTTGTAATTACAGCATCCTGGTCTTTAGCCCAGGATGAAAGAGTATGCTCTTTTTTTTCAAATCGTCCCTGGCAAAACTCTGGGGGTCTGAATAAATGAATATGATCTTCAACTTTCCCCTTGTCATTATATTTAACCCCATGCTCAACTGGAAAATTTCTGCAGGAATCCGGACGATGGGTATAAACACTGCATCCTTTATCTGTAAGAAAAGGACAGGTCTGCTCTTCATTGTCTGACATTTTCAGCAAAACTTCCGGGAAATAACGATCTTTTGGCAAAACTGCTTCAGTATAGTTTTCTATAAATTCACCGGAGCTTATTCCAAGTTTTTTTCTAAGCATGATAATATCATGTGGATACAAATAAAGATTTAAGTTTCTGCAGCACTTATTAAAGCAAGTCACACCAGGGTGACAGTCAAAAAAAAATCCAGTATCATTTTTTATTTGTGTTCCCCTGTGTGAAAGATCATTATTTTTTTCAAAAATTTTCATTTACTATCCCTGAAAGCTCCACATATCATTTCTGCTATTGAATGCTTAAATTTAAAATCATACCCTGTTTTTTTCCTCAAATCCATTTCAAGGAAAGCAAGATTTCTATATATGTCTGTCCTGTCAAGCATGGGAACCTTTTTTTTGTTCTTTGAGAGCTCTTCAAATCTAAAGCAGCCAGGGCCTTTAATCCTTCCCCTTGGACTATCAAAATAATGAGCTGTTCCATGAAGACGGCATATCATAAGCCTATGCTCGTACAAACTGCAAAGACCGTCATTATTAATTGGACATAAAATTCTGATTTTTTCACCATTTGCCTCAGCCTCAGATGTTTTAGACACAACATAAAATGCATTCTCAATAATTTTTAAACGCAGTTTATCATCAAGGGATTCTATACCTTTTATAAGATAAAGATATTCTATAAGTGTATGGTGCCTGAAATGGGTATAGCAGCAGTTGTCAGTGCAGTCTTTACAGTTAAAATCAAGAGAATCTGCAACAATTGAATATCTTAATTCCATTTCCTTATAAATTTCTTCAAGCCTTTTAAAAAAAATGGTTTTATCTTCATTTGAAATATAAATTTCCGGAAATTTCAAAATATCTCCTTACACTAAAGGGGAGGGCATAAAAACCCTGGTGTATAAATTTATGGCATATCTGTCTGTCATTGAAGCTATCAAATCACACACTGCTCTTTCAATTTTTTCCGCACCTGAATCATACGGTGGAAGTTCGAGTTTCATTAGTTCTAATTGGAGTTTATCTTCGTGTTTATTAAAATATTCATAAAGTTCTGACAAAATTTTCTTAGCCTTGACAAATTCTCTATGAACCTGCGGAGATCTGTAAACATTTTCATAAAGAAAGGCTCTTAGATCTACCATTGTATTATAGACTTCCTTGCTGATTTCAAGACAAAACCCTTTTCCAGAATCATAGCTTGAAAATATAACATCCCTAATCATGGTTCTTGCCCTTTCAGAGTGATTTTTCCCAAGAACATTTACAAAATCCAAAGGCACATCATTTCTTGTTATAACACCGCTTCTGATTGCATCATCAAGGTCATGATTTAAGTATGCAATAATATCTGCAATTCTTACTACCCTGCCTTCAACAGTTCTTGCAGCTTCTCCAGGGTCTCTTGGAATAATATCTCCAAATCCTTTTGAATGCTTTAAAATTCCATCCCTGACTTCATAGGTGAGATTTAAACCTTCCCCCCCTCTTTCAAGCCGGTCTATAACTCTTAAGCTTTGTGCAGAGTGTGAAAAATATTTTGAATAGATTTCCTTTAAAACAGTTTCCCCGCCATGACCAAAAGGAGTATGCCCAAGGTCATGTCCAAGTGCAATTGCTTCTGTTAGGTCTTCATTCAAATTAAGTGCTCTTGCTATTGTCCTTGCAACCTCTGAAACTTCAAGGGTATGGGTAAGCCTTGTTCTGTAATGGTCTCCTAATGGAGATAAAAAAACCTGGGTTTTGTGCTTAAGTCTTCTAAATGAATTTGAATAAACAATTCTGTCCCTGTCCTGCTGAAATTGAGTTCTTATTGGACAAGGTTCTTCTAGAAGCACCCTGCCTCTCGACTGATAGTTTTTACAGGCATAATGAGCAAGATTTTGTTCTTCTTTTTGTTCACGAATTTCCCTTGGAGTCATGATTAAATATACCATAAAAAATAAATTTATTGACACTCCATAATCAAAAAACAATTATTATTAAGGATTACGGAAAACCTTAAGGCCCAAAAAGGCCAAAAAAACATATTTTCATACGAAAAAAATAATGTAAAGGCAAAATAGAACAATGAATTCCCATCATCTTATTCTAGGAACACTTAAAGACTTTCTTACAGATGAAACAATTGAAGATAATCACGATGAAAGATACAGGCAAAAAATTGCAAAACTACTTGTAGAAAAAAAAGGATACCTAAAAAAAGATATAAAAAAAAACCTTTTAATTTTTCTTGAAAATAAAGGCAATAAATTCAAAATTGCAGTTGATTACACCATCTATTTAGAAAACAAACCAATAATGATAGTTAAATACGGCCCTGGTTCAATTATATCAAGGCATATGAGTACAATTGCATGTGCAAGGCTTATTGATGAAAATGAGGTCCCTGTTTGTGTTGTTACAAACGGAGAAGATGCAGAAACCATAGATACTATGTCAGGAACAACTATTTCAAAAGGCCTTGACAAAATTTTATCAATAGAAGAACTAAAAAAAATAAGTGTAAAAAGAAAAATAAATAATGATATGAGAGAAAAGGCAAAAAAAATACTTTTTGCATTTGAAGTTGACGGAAGATGCCCCTGTGATGATTCAATTTGCATAAACAATCATGGAGAATAAAATGGACGAATTATTCATGAAAGAGGCTCTAAAAGAAGCCTCAAAAGCTCTTAACTCCAATGAGTTTCCAGTAGGGTGCGTAATAGTTTCACAAAATCAGATAATTGCAAGAGGAAAACGAGAAAAAAGTATTTCACAAATTCCTTCAGAAATTGATCATGCAGAAATAAACGCAATAAGAGAGCTTCAAAAAAATTTTCCTTTACTTCCAAAAAATAAAATGACAATTTATTCAACAATGGAACCATGTCTTATGTGTCTTTCAGCAATTACACTTTCAGGATTTGGCAAAATAGTTTATGCGTACGAGGATGTTATGGGCGGAGGCTGCTCAATAGATAAAAAAAATTTTCCATTATTTTACCAAAAAAAATTCCCTGAAATAATTTCTGGTGTTTTAAGAATTGAAAGCCTTAATTTGTTTAAAAAATTCTTTTCTTCACCAGATAATATTTACTGGAAAGACAGCCAACTTTCAAAATATACTCTTTCGTTATGAATTCATTATGAAAAAACTCTTGAAATAAGTATAATTATGGGCTAAAAATACCCTCTATTTGGTATTTATCAGATAATGTAAAATAAGGAGAAAAGAGATAGCTGTTAAAAAGACTGAACAAACAAGGGTCAATGACGAGATCAAAGAAAAGGAAGTCAGGGTTATAGACTCAGACGGAAACCAGCTTGGAGTGTTAAGCATCACCGATGCTATAAATACCGCTGAAGAAGCAGGGCTTGATCTTGTTGAAGTTTCACCTGGAGCCAGCCCTCCGGTGTGCAGAATTATGGACTTTGGTAGATTTAAGTACCAGCAGACTAAGAAAAAACAGGAAGCTAAAAAGAAACAGGCTGTTGTCCAGGTAAAAGAAATTAAAGTAAGGCCAAAAACTGAAGATCATGACCTCAATACAAAGCTGAGACAAATCAGGGGGTTTTTGACAAAAAACAATAAAGTCAAAATAACTGTGAGATTCAGGGGGCGTGAAATAACATTACCTGAAATGGGAAAAGATATTCTTGCAAGGATAGCTACTGAAACAGAAGATATTGCATCTATTGAAACTAGACCAAAATTTGAAGGCCGGACCATGATAATGGTTTTAGCTCCAAAAAAAGAATAGTTATTTTATATTTTTTTTAAAAATAATTAATTATAAAATAAAAATTTTAATTAATTATTTTGTTTTGATATTTATTAAATTATACACGGTAAATACATAGTGATTGACCGAAAACAAGATTTTTTGTTCTGTTAAAGGAAGAAAAAAATTTAATTCTGAAAATACTTTGAATATTATAAAGATTAAATTTTAAATCTGACTTTAAAATGCACAAAAAAAGACAGTTTTAGTTCAACTGCTACTTAATTGTATTTAGTCGCAGACAAAAAATTGAATTTGTCTTAAAACACTTAAGCTTTTAACTGAAACATTAAAGCTTTGATTTTTGAAAAGTTTTTAAGCAAAAATAAACAATTTTTGTTCAGCAACTATTTTAAATTAATTTTTGAGGAATTTGTTACCGTTTTTTTAAATTTTTGATTTTTAAGCAGGCTTAGTGCAAGGAGAGATTCAAATGCCTAAAATGAAAACAAACCGTGGTGCCGCTAAAAGGTTTACTACTACAGGCAGCGGTAAATTCAAATTACGTAAAGCTAACTCAAGTCATATTCTTACTAAAAAGTCAGCAAAACGTAAAAGAAAACTTCGTACAAGTAAAATTGCAGACAAAACAAATGAAAAACAGTTAAGACAACTTCTTCCTTACAGATAATGTCAGCTGAGTTAAAGGAGATTTTAAGATGAGGATTAAAAGAGGTTTTAAGGCAAGAAGAAGAAGACAAAAATTGCTTCAGCTTGCAAAAGGCTTCAGAGGTGGCAGAAGCAAATTATTTCGTACTGCCAAAAATGCTGTAGATAAGGCTTTAACCTATGCATACAGAGACAGACGCCAGAAAAAAAGAAATTTCAGACGCCTGTGGAACATAAGAATAAATGCTGCTGCAAGACTAAATGGTTTAAATTACAGCAAACTTATTTACGGGCTAAAAAAATCTGATATAGACCTGGACAGAAAAATGCTGGCTGACCTTGCTATTTCGGATCCTAAAGCTTTCACTGCTCTTGTAGAGAAAGCATCGGCAAGTCTATAGCATGATTATCCCGGCATAAGCCGGGATTTTTTTAACAATTGAGGCGATAAAATTGGCACCTGAAAGTATTGACGGAATCGAAGAACAGGCATTAAATGCCATAAAAGGGGCTGACACTGAAGAAAAGCTCCAAAATTTAAAAACTGAATATTTAGGCCGAAAAGGCAAAATAACACTTTTTTTAAGAAATATCCCTTCACTTCCACCAGAAGAAAAACCTGTTGCCGGAAAAAAGGCCAATCTTTTAAAAAACAGGCTTGAAAAAGAAATTAGTGAAAAAATACAAGTAATTGAAGACTCTCTTGCTGCAAAACCGGCAGATATAGATATAACTCTTCCTGGAAGAAAACCAAAAACCGGAACCCTGCACCCCATAACAAAAATTCAAAAAGAAATCTGTTCTATTTTTTTTAAGCTTGGATTTCAAATTGCAGAAGGTCCAGAAATTGAGGCAGACTGGTATAATTTTGAAGCACTCAATATACCAAAGCACCATCCGGCAAGGGATATGCAGGATACATTCTATATTTCAGACAGCGTAGTACTTAGAACTCATACATCTCCAATCCAGATCAGATACATGGAAAAACATGAGCCACCAATAAGTATTATTGCCCCTGGAAAAGTTTATAGATGCGATTCAGATCTTACACATACTCCAATGTTCCACCAGATTGAAGGACTCATTGTGGATAAAAACATTAGCTTCGGAGATCTAAAAGGTATTTTAGAATCGTTTATCCATAATCTTTTTGACAAAGAAACATCCCTGCGTTTCAGACCAAGTTTTTTCCCTTTTACTGAGCCAAGTGCAGAAGTTGACATTAAATGTGTGATGTGCAGAGGAAAAGGCTGCAGAGTCTGTTCAAATACAGGCTGGCTTGAGGTTCTAGGTTCTGGAATGGTTCATCCGGCTGTTTTTGAAAATGTGGGCTATGATACTAGTGTGTATTCCGGATTTGCATTTGGAATGGGAGTCGAAAGGCTTGCTATGCTTAAATACGGAATAGATGATTTAAGAAAATTTTATGAAAATGACTACCGTTTTCTGGAGCAGTTCTAGAAATGAAAATAAGTTTAAACTGGCTTAAAAAATTTACAGACTTCAAATCCTCACCTGAAGAACTTGCTGAAGCACTTACAATGACAGGGCTTGAAGTTGAATCAATAGATTATCCTTTTGACTATTTAAAAGATGTTATTACAGGAAGAATCGAAAAAATAATTCCCCACCCCAATGCTGATAAATTAAGAATATGCATGGTAAACACAGGAAAAGATGAAAATCTTCAAATTGTGTGCGGAGCTCCAAATGTTTATGAAAACATGGTTGGCCCTGTAGCCCTTCCTGGAACAGAACTTCCCGGAGGAATAAAATTAAAGAAAAGCAAAATCAGGGGTGAAGTTTCAATGGGGATGCTTTGCAGTTCAAAGGAACTCGGCATAACTGAAGATGGTTCTGGAATCATGGATCTTCCATCTGATATTATTCCTGGGACATCACTTACAAAAGCTTTAGGTCTTGATGGAGCTGTGCTCGAAGTAGACCTTACGCCAAACAGAGCCGACTGCTTAAGTCTTATCGGAATTGCAAGGGAAGTTTCTGCAATTGAAGGAACAAAAATTATAATACCTTCTGCAGAAATATATAAAGATGAAAAAAACAAAGGTGAGATCACTGAAAAAGCATGTGTTGAAGTAAAGGATCCAGATCTTTGTCCCAAATATTGTGCAAGATATATTGATAACGTCAAAGTTTTACCCTCCCCTTTCTGGCTTCAAAGCATTTTGCTTTGCTCAGGGATAAGGCCTATAAACAATATAGTTGATGTAACAAACTATATTATGCTTGAAACAGGTCAGCCGCTTCATGCCTTTGATTATGACGAAATAAAAAATTCAAAAATCATTGTACAAAGAGCAATGGAGGGTGAAAAATTCACCGCACTTGACGGAAAAGAAAGAATCCTTGATTCAGAAATACTTATGATCTGCGACAATGAAAAAAAAGTTGCAGCAGCAGGAATTATGGGCGGAGAAAATTCTGAAATAACAGATAAAACCACAAAAGTACTTCTTGAAAGTGCATATTTTTTTCCTCCATCCATTAGAAAATCTGCAAAAAAGCTTGGTCTTTCAACAGATTCAAGCCACAGATTTGAAAGAGGTGTTGATCCACTTCAGGTAGAAAGAGCACTTAACAGGGCAGCTTCGCTAATTGAAGAACTTGGTAAGGGAAAAACAGCCCAAGGCTTTATTGACACACAAACTAAGCCATTTGAAGAAAGAAAAATTCTTTTTTCACCTTCAGAATGCAATATGAGGCTTGGAATAAATCTTAGTCCAGATCAGTCTTTATCATATTTAAAATCAGTTGGTTTTATAATTGAAGAAACTAAAGATGAAGACAAATATCTTATCAAAGTCCCTTCTTACAGGGTTGATGTTGAAAGGCCTGAAGATTTGAGCGAGGAAGTTGCCAGAAGATATGGTTACAACAATATCCCAACAACTTCACCAAAAATATCTTCGGATAAGCAGGATGAAAGTGAATTTGCTTTAAGGCTTGAAATAAAAGATGCAATGAAGTCACTTGGTTTTAATGAAGCAATTAACTACAGTTTTATTGGGAGCTCTCTTCTTGAAAAAACAGGACTTACCAAAGATTTTTTTATTGAGCCTGTCAGAATTTTAAATCCTCTTTCAGAAGACCAGGCTCTTATGAGAACTGATCTTGTTCCAGGTATTCTTGAGAATATTTCCTCTAACTTGTCCAGACAAATAACAAATCTAAGACTTTTTGAAACCGGCCAGGTTTTTTTCCCAGACTCAAAGCTTATAAACAAGTCTATTCAAAAGGAATATATTGCAGCTGCAATCACAGGGAAAAGAAGAAATTCTCTATGGGATGACAAAAGTCCTGAAGCTGATTTTTTTGATATGAAAGGTTTTGCAGAAGCCTTTTTCAAAAATTTTAATATAGAACCAGAGTTTATAGTTTCAGAAATTCTTATGCCCTATTCAAGAAATGGGGCATCAGCAGACATAATTATAAACGGAAAAAAATACGGTTCTCTATTTGAGGTTTCTCCAAAGGTACTAAAAAATTATAATATCGAACAAAAAGTTTTTATTTTTAATTGCCCTTTAGAGGCAATTATAAAAAATAAAAAAGATGTCTCTCTTTCAAGGGAAGTACCTAAATTTCCTGCTATTTTAAGAGATATTACAGTCATAACCCCAAGATATACTCAGGCAGGTAAAATTATTAGCCTGATAAAAAATCTTAATGAAGAATTTATTGAGAATGTTATTCTTTTTGATATTTATGAAGGGGAGGCTGTAAATAAAAATGAAAAAAGTTTGTCTTTTAGAATAACTTACAGGTCATCAAAAGAAACTCTTAAAGATAAACAGATAAATAAAGTACATGAAAAAGTTACCTCAAGCCTTCTAAAGAATTTTGAGATCAGATTTCCAGGCCAGGATTAATCTCTTGACTTTATAGGAGAAAAAGAATATAAGGACAGTTTAATTGTAACAGTCTTTAATGACGCCTCCTTTGTAAAACGGGTCATAAACCCGTTTTATTTTTTTATGGAACTACAAAATCAAAAACGGAGTTATAAGGATGGGAACAAGCTCATCAGAATTATCTGAGCTTAGAAAAAAAATTTGCGAACTTGCATCCCCTGTATGCGAGTCACAAGGTTTAGAATTTGTTCATGCAGAGTTTTCAGTGAATTCAGGAATGAAAATTTTAAGAATATACATAGACAAAGATACTGGTGTTACAATTGAAGACTGTGCCAAAACAAGCCGTGAGCTAAGCAATCTTTTTGATGTCAAGCTTGAGATACCTGGTAAATATAGTCTCGAAGTTTCTTCTCCAGGCCTTGACAGGCCTCTTGTGAAACCTGAAGATTTTATGAAATTCAGGGGAGAAAAGGTTCATATCAAAATTTTTGAACCTCTTGAGGGTGATTCTGACAGAAAAAATTTTAAAGGAATAATCAAAGACTCAGATGAGAATTTTACACTCATTCAACTTGAAAACGGTGAAATAAAAATTCCGTTTGATAAAATCAAATCAGCCAAGCTTAACCCTGAAATATAAATTTGGAGAATACAATGGTCTTCAGCGATATAAAAAGAGTAATTGAACAAATTGGACGAGATAAAAACATTCCCATGGGAATTTTAATAAAGGCACTTGAAGAAGCACTTGTTTCTGCAGCAAGGAAAAAAATGGGCCCTGATGTAGAAATAGAAGTTGCCTACAATGAAAAAACAGGGGATATAGAAGTTTTCCAGTTCAAGGATGTTGTAGAAGAAGTTGAAGATCCAGAGCTTGAAATTACTCTTGCAGAAGGCCGGCAGCTAGACCCTGAATGTGAAATTGGAGACAGTCTTGGAATAAAACTTGACACAACAAGTTTTGGACGAATTGCAGCTCAGTCTGCCAAACAGGTAATAATTCAAAAACTCAGAGATGCTGAAAGAAATGCCGTATATGACAGCTTTATAGACAGAGAAGGTGAAATAATAAACGGTATAGTACAAAGATTTGACAGAGACGATATAATAGTAAATCTTGGTCAAGCCGAAGCTGTTCTTCCGTCAAGGGAACAAATAAAAAATGAGACATACAGAAGAGGCGACAGAATAAGAGCCAACATAATGAAAGTTCTTCACGAAAGCAGAGGCCCACAGATTGTTCTTACAAGAACACATCCTGATTTTCTAATCAACCTATTCAAGACCGAAGTGCCAGAAATCAGTGAAGGCGTAGTAAAAATTCATGCCGCTGCAAGAGAACCAGGCGTAAGAGCTAAAATTGCAGTATCTTCATCAGAATCAAACGTCGATCCAGTTGGCTCATGCGTAGGTGTAAAAGGAAGCAGAGTTCAAACAGTTGTCCAGGAACTAAGAGGCGAAAAAATTGACATTGTTCTCTGGAATCCTGATACAGCAAGATTTGTTTGCAATTCTCTTGCTCCAGCTGAAATTACAAGAGTTGTAATAGACGAAGACAATAAATCAATGGAAGTGATTGTTCCTGATGAATTTTTATCCATAGCAATTGGGAAAAGCGGACAAAACGTAAGACTTGCAGCAAGACTTACAGGCTGGCATCTTGATGTAAAAAGCGAAGCTGCATATTCTCTTGCAATGAAGGAAGGCTATGACTCTCTCATGAAAATTCCAGGAATAGGCCTTGAACTTGCCGAAAAACTTTACTCAGGCGGTTATAGTTCTATAGAAGAATTAAAAGACATAACAGCTTCTGAGCTTTCCCAAATTGAAGGAATAAGTGAAGAAGATGCACAGACCATAATAAATTCTGCCTCAGAAATGTTTGAACAGGCAGATACAGACTTAAATAAAAAATCTGATTTAGATGATGTAGAAAAAGAAGATAATTCCAATGAGCAAACACAGGAATTTCAAACAAATGATGATGAGCTCGATGATGAAAATGATATGGAAGAAGAACCGGAAACATACAACAAAAAATAAATAATTTTTATAACTTCCGGAGTTTATTAAAAAATAATTAAATTTACAATTAAGCCTTAACTACAAATTATATTTTTAGGCTTTAATTTTTTTATTAAGTGCCCGAGTAAATATTTTTTTGATATTTAAAAATTTATGAATTAAGAAATATTTTATTGGTTTTTCTGAAGAAACAGATATAAAGGGCTTAAAAAGGGGGATGGATGAGCATCAGAGTATATGAACTTGCTAGAGAATTAAATATGACCAACAAGGCCCTTCTTGAAAAGATTATAAAGATGGGTGATATAGACGTTAAAAGTCATATGAGTTCTCTTGAAACCGAATCAATAGAAAAGATCAAGACCAGGCTCCTTGGTAAATCTGATGAATCAGACGAAAAACGAGTTAAGCCAACTGTTATAAGAAGGCGAAGAAGAAATAAAAAGCATAATACAGCTGACAGCACTCAGGAAAATTTATCTGAAGAAATTGAAGACACAGATGAATCATCGAACAAAGAAGAGCCTGAATCAGATGCAGCTGAAACAAATATTACAATAAAACCTGCTGAAGAAACCTTTTCAGAGGATGATTCAGCTGCAAAAGATGAAGATAAAACAGAAAAGATAGCCATGCCCATGCCCGAAAAATCAGCTCCTGAAAAAACAATGGAAAAGGAAGTGTCTTCTTTGGAAAAAAAAGAATCCCTAGTCGCCACAAAACAAAATAAAAAGAAAAAAAATAAAGGTGCAGCCAAAATTATTTTTAGGCCAGAGCCACCTCCTGTAAAAAAAGAACCAGATAAAATTTTAGAACAGGTAAACCCAAAGCCCTCACCGGAAGAAAGCAGACAGGGAACTGAAAAAAAAGTTCCCAATGAAATAACTATCCAGGCAATTCCGGCTGATAAAGAAAAAGACGAACCCAAAGTTAATGATGCTAAAAAAACTGAAAAGAAAAAAGACAAAGTAAAAAAAGAGGCTACAGAAATTTTTAGCGATATAGCACCTCCAGAAATCACACCTGAAATTATTTCAGACGATGATGAGAAAGAAAGAGCAGATAAGCTTAATAAGGGCAGAAATAATAGTGAAGAGGCTAAGAAGCCTAAAAAGAAAAAAAGAAAACCAAAGAAAAAAGAAGTAATTGAAGGTGATGAACTTTATGAATCTGCTTTTACCAAAAAACCTAAAAAGCCTAAAAAAAGCCGTAAGATTCAGGAAGTAGAAAAACCTGTACATCAAAAAACTCAAATAACTATTCCAAAAGCAATAAAAAGAAGAGTTAAAGTTGATGAAACAATTGTTCTTTCAGATCTTGCCAAAAGAATGGGAATCAAGGCCAATGAAATGATCGTAAAACTAATGGGCCTTGGAGTAATGGCAACAGTCAACCAAACAATAGATTATGAAACTGCCGAACTTGTTGCAGGAGAGTTTGGGTTTGAAGTTGAAAAGGCATCTTTTGAAGAAGAAACTCTTATAAATGTGCATCATGAAGCATCAGAAACAGGCCTGGCACTTGTTCCAAGGCCTCCAGTTGTTACAGTAATGGGTCATGTTGACCATGGTAAAACGTCTCTTCTTGACGTCATAAGAAAAACAGGTGTTGCTGAAGGCGAGGCTGGCGGAATTACTCAGCATATAGGTGCTTATATAGTTTCCACAGAAAGCGGAGACATTGCATTTCTTGACACCCCAGGTCATGAGGCATTTACTGCCATGAGATCAAGAGGTGCAAAGGTTACTGATATTGTTATACTTGTTGTCGCTGCAGATGACGGTGTTATGCCACAGACTATAGAGGCTATTAACCATGCAAAAGCAGCTAAAGTTCCAATTGTTGTTGCCGTAAACAAAATTGACAAGCCTGGTGCAGAACCTGACGTTGTGAAAAGAGAGCTGTCAGACCACGGAATTCTTCCAGAAGACTGGGGTGGAGATACAATTTTTGTTAATGTTTCAGCCAAACAAAAAATAGGTATTGAAGAGCTTCTTGAAATGATCCTTCTTCAATCTGAAATTTTAGATTTAAAAGCAGATCCAAGCAAATTTGCCAAAGGTCATGTTATTGAAGCAAGACTTGACACAGGCCGTGGCCCAGTTGCTTCAGTTCTTGTACAAGAAGGAACATTAAAGCAAGGTGATGCTGTAGTCTGCGGAACCCATTATGGAAAAATCAGGGCAATGTTCAATGACCAAGGCGAAAAAATTGAATCTGCAGGCCCAAGTATTCCTGTTGAAATTTTAGGACTTAATGGAGTACCTGAAGCAGGGGATGAGCTCATTGCACTTAAAGATGAAAAAGATGCAAAACAGGTAGGTGAACACAGAGCTGCGAAACAAAGATCAAAAGAACTTGCAAAATCATCACGAATGAGCCTTGAAGGTCTTTTTGAGAAAATTGAGCATAAGGCTGTAAAAGATCTTAATCTAATAATTAAAGCAGACGTTCAGGGATCAATTGAAGCACTTAAGGAATCCCTTGGAAAACTTTCTACAGATGAAGTTAAAATCAAAATTGTACATGCAGCAACAGGTACGGTAAGTGAGTCTGACATAAGCCTTGCAACTGTTTCAGATGCAATTATATTAGGCTTTAATGTCCGCCCTGCTCCAAAGGTCAGGGAACTTGCAGAAGAAGAAAATATTGATATGAAGTTCTACAATGTAATCTATGACGCCATCAAGGACATAGAAAATGCTATGGTAGGACTCATGGATTCTACATATAAAGAAGTAATTCTTGGTACCGCAGAAGTAAGAGCAGTATTTTCTGTTCCAAAAATAGGCAAAGTAGCTGGCTGCTTTGTAACTACCGGAATGATGAAAAGAGGTAAAAACACAAGAATTTTAAGAGACGGAGTAATAATTTTTGACGGTCAGATGTCTTCCCTTAAACGCTTCAAAGATGATGTAAGAGAAGTAAAAGAAGGCTATGAATGCGGAATCGGAATAGAAAGATTCAATGATATTAAAGAAGGCGATACTATTGAATGCTATATGATGGAAGAAATAAAGCCTACTTTGGGATAAAGGAGATCTAATGAACAAGGATTACCCACGTTCTGCAAGAATAGGAACCCAGATTCAGGCAATTGTATCGGAAGTGCTTATAAAAAAAACAAAAGATCCAAGACTATTCGGGGTCAGCATTACAGATGTCAAAATGAATGGAGACCTTTCATGTGCCTATGTTTACTTTGCTGTAACAGGTGCAAATGAAAAAAAAATAAAAGAGGTACAAAGCGGTTTTAAAAGTGCAAAAGGTTTTTTCAAAAAAGTAATTGGTACTGAAATTAAATTGAGATACACTCCAGATTTAAAATTTTACTATGATAGTGTCCTCGACCAAGGACAAAAAATGGATGAACTTCTCAGATCTCTAAATAAAGCAGAAAATCGGCCTGAAAATGGTGAAGAAAATCCTTGAAAAAAGCCGTAACATCTTAATAACAAGCCATCTGCATCCTGACGGTGATGCCATTGGTTCAATGATTGCGATGGCCAAAGCTCTGGAAAAAAAAGGAAAAAATATTTACCTGTACAATGACAGCTGTATACCCAAAATTTTTTCCTTTCTTCCAGGTATTGAAAAAATAAAGAGAAATGTTCCTGATTATTCCAAATTTGACACTGCTATTATCCTTGATTGCAGTGAAACAGGAAGAACAGGAAAATGCAAAAAAATTCTTAATAATATCCCTGAAATAATAAATATAGATCATCACAGAACAAACACCTATTTTGGGACACTAAAAATAGTTGACCCAAATGCAAGTGCAACAGCAGAAATTGTTTATAAAATTATAAAAGATCTCAAAATAGAAATCTGTCCTGAAATTGCATATTCAATCTACACAGGTATTTTCACTGACACAGGTTCATTTCGATTCTCAAACACAAATGCACAGGCTTTTTCCATTTGTCGCGAAATGCTTGATTATGGAGTATGCCCCCATAAAGTTGCCCAGCAGATTTATGGAAGCTATTCACTAGGTAGAATAAAACTCATTAATATGGTTCTTGATTCAATAGAAATTTCAGAAAACAAAAAAATGTCTCTAATGGTGCTTACCCAGAATATGCTGAAAAAAACAGATACCAAAAGAGAAGATGTATCAGAACTGATTAATTATGCGGAGCATATTGAAGACGTAAAGGTTGCAGCTCTTATAAAAGAAGGCGAAAAGGAAAAGAATAAAGACCAGTGCTATCATGTAAGCCTAAGATCTGACGGAAGCATAGATGTTTCAAAAATTGCATTTTCATACGGCGGAGGCGGTCACGAAACAGCAGCTGGATTTTCAACAACAATTCCTTTTACAGATCTAAAAAAGGAACTCATGTCAATAGCCGACAGAATTTGATTCAAATGACAGAAAAAAATGGAATACTCCTGTTAAACAAACCCGAAGATTTGAGTTCAAACACAGCAGTAAACATTGTTAAAAAAATTTTTTTGGCAAAAAAAGCAGGCCATACTGGAACTCTTGATCCTTTTGCACAAGGTCTTTTGCCTATTTGCCTAAACAAGGGAACAAAAATTGTAAGATACCTTATGGAAAAGGACAAGGAATACACAGCCACAATAAGGCTTGGATATGAAACTGACACCTTAGACAAAACAGGAAAAATTATAGACAAGGCTGAAATTCCCTGCTTAACTTTGGAAAAAATCGAAACCGCAATGGAAAAGTTCAGGGGAAAAATAAATCAGATTCCTCCTGCATATTCAGCATTAAAGCACAATGGTATTCCCTTATACAAATATGCACGAAAAGGCGAAATGATTGAAAAACCGCCAAGAGAAATAAATATTTACGAACTTGAAACAACTTTTTTTGATTATGACGTATTAAAAATAAGGATTAAATGTTCAAAAGGTACATACATAAGGACACTTGCATCCGATCTTGCAAAAGAACTTGGAACTTTAGGACACCTTGAAATGCTGACAAGAACAAAAACAGGCAGTTTCAATTTAGAAAATTCATTTACCCTTGAAAGTTTAAGGGAAAAACAAAAATATGACATGCTTGAAGACTGCATAATAAGCATTGAAGATGCAACAGAATCTCTTTGTTCAATCGTGATTGAAGATAATATTGAACAGGCGGTTTCTAACGGAAAAAAAATTGAAGTAAAAGAAATTTTAAAAAATATTTTTATTGAAGAAGACACCCCTTTTAGACTTCTTACAAAAAACAATCAAATCAAAGCTTTTGTAAGAATAGAAAAAAATTCTAATTTTTTAAAATATGATGCGGTCTTTAATTGAAAATATTATCAAGTTATTATATTAGTTTATGAGTCTGCATAATTTCAGGTAAATTTCCTGCGGTCTGAATGGAATATCGGATCGAAAACAGCAGACATATTAATTAATTTATTCCAAAAATATAAGGAGTTTGAATTGGTACTTGCAAAAGAGCAAAAAAAAGAAGTAATTGACGGTTTTAAAAGACACGAGGGAGATACAGGCTCTCCAGAAGTTCAAATTGCAATTCTTACTAAAAGAATTATCTACCTTACAGATCATGTTAAGATTCACAGCAAAGATCATCATTCAAGAAGAGGGCTTCTTACACTTGTAGGAAGAAGAAGAAGGCTTCTTAACTATCTTAAGAAAAAAGATATTTCAAGATACAGAGCAATACTTACTGAACTAAGTCTTAAGCGTTAAAAAAAACAAAAGGGCAGAAAAATCTGCCCTTTTCACAACTAAATCGTGATTGTCCGAAAACTAGAATTTTTTGTTCAGTTCAAGAAAGATAAAAAATTTAAACTTTAGATACATTTAGTATGTTGAGGATTAAATTTTAAATCTCACTCTGGAATAGGCAAAAAAGTCCGTTTCCGTTCAGCCACTAAATCCTTGAAATTTTAACAAACTCAGATAAAGACTTCCGCGCAAATAATTTTTCGGTTTTACTTTATTTTAAACCGAAAAGCTGTTTTTGCGTAAGTCTGCGAGAAAGTTAAAATTTCTCAAAAAACGGAGTACTTAATGGAACAAATAGTAAAAACAGAAATCGGCGGCCGGGAACTTACACTTTCAACTGGGAAAATAGCAAAGCAGGCATCCGGTGCTGTTGTAGTACAATATGGAGAATCAATGGTTCTAGTTACTGTTGCTGCAAGCCCCGAGGGAAAAGACGATATTGATTTTCTTCCTCTTACTGTAGAATATATGGAAAAAATTTATGCTGCCGGAAGAATCCCTGGCAACTACATGAGAAGAGAAATGGGCCGTCCAAGTGAAAAAGCAACATTAACTTGCAGACTTATTGACAGACCAATCCGCCCCCTTTTCCCTGATAACTACACAAACGAAACCCAGATTATTGCAACAGTCCTTTCAATGGACAAAGAAAATGATCCTGACATTCTTGCAATGATAGGTGCATCGGCTGCACTTGAAATTTCAGAAATTCCATTTGACGGTCCAATCGGAGCTGTAAGGGTTGGAAGAATCAACAACAAAATTATTATAAACCCTACAATAGCACAGCAAAATGATCCTGAATGCGATATAAATATTGTTTTAACCGGCTCAAAAACCGGAATTACAATGGTTGAAGGCGGTGGAAATATTGTCAGTGAATCTGATGTCATGGATGCAATTTTTGCTGGACACGATGCAATGCAGTCAATAATTGCTGCCCAGGAAGAGCTTTCTAAGCTTGCAGGCAAACAAAAAATGCAGCTTCCAGAAAAAAGAATAAATCAGCAACTTTTTGATGAAATTGAGTCCATTGCAAAAGAAGACATAAAAACAGCTCTGAAAACTGAAGGCAAATTCGGAAGAAAAAATGCTGTCAAGAAAGTTAAGGAAAAAGTTAAGGAAGCTCTTGCTGAAAAATATTCTGAAGATGAAAACCTTATTACACCTTACTTTGAAAAAATAACAAAACAGGCAAGCAGAGAAATAGTTCTTAAAGAGAAAAAAAGAATAGACGGAAGAGCTTTTGACGAAGTAAGACCGATTGCATGCGACACAAAAATTCTTCCAAGAGTGCACGGAAGCGGCCTATTCACAAGGGGAGAAACTCAGGTGCTTGGAGTTTTAACCCTTGGCTCTGGACAAGATGAGCAAAGAGTTGAAACACTAAGCGGTGATGAATCCAATTCATTTATGCTCCACTACAACTTCCCTCCTTTTTGTGTAGGCGAAGTAAAAAGGCTTGGAGGCCCAAGCCGTAGAGAATACGGACACGGAGCACTTGCCTATAGAGCACTTGAAAAAGTACTGCCAAAAAAAGAAGAATTTGAATACACAATAAGAATAGTTTCAGAAGTAATGGAATCAAATGGTTCATCTTCAATGGGAACAGTGTGTGCAGGAACCCTTGCTTTAATGGACGGCGGTGTTCCAATAATTGCCCCTGTTTCGGGTATTGCAATGGGTCTTGTAAGCGAAGGTGATGAAATTGCAATCCTTTCTGACATTCTCGGAGACGAAGACCATACAGGGGACATGGATTTTAAGGTTGCAGGCACAAAAGACGGCATTACTTCAATTCAGATGGACATAAAAATCAAAGAACTTCCAAGAAACATCCTTGAAAAGGCTCTGCATCAGGCAAAACAGGGACGCCTTCATATTCTTGATAAAATGCTTTCAGCCATATCTGTACCAAGAACTGATATTTCACAATATGCTCCAAAAATTATCACAATGAAAATAAAACAGGACAAAATTGCTGCTCTTATCGGCCCTGCTGGAAAAGTAATAAGAGAAATTCAGTCTTCTACAAACACTAATCTCGAAGTTACTGACGACGGAACAGTAAAAGTTTCTGCGAACTCAAAAGAGGCTTCAGATGCAGCTATAGCAAGAATCAATGAAATTTGTCTTGATCCTGAAATTGGAAAAATTTATTCAGGTAAAGTTGCAAGAACTACTGATTTTGGTGCTTTTGTTGACTTAAGTCCAAATACAACAGGACTTTTACATATTTCAGAACTTGCAAATTACAGAGTAGCCAAGGTAACAGATATTGTAAAACCAGGCGATGTAATAAATGTAAAAGTTCTTGATGTAACAAGGGACGGAAAAATTCAGCTCAGCCTTAAAGAAGCAGATCCAGAGCAGGCAGGCAAAAGTGATGACTCCGACAAAAAGATGAAAGATTCCGGTAAAAAAAGCGGATTCAGAAGAAACAGAAGCGACAAAAACTCAGACAACAGATAACCATTAAAATTAGGTACCGGACAAAAACCGGTACCAGAAAAATTTTTATTTATGAAATTATCAGGTCAGAGCAGAACAATCCACCTGAACCCGAAAACAAAAAGTAATTTTATTGATGTTGGCCAACAAATACACAAAACCACCCTTTCAAATAAAATAAGAATTATTTCACATAAAATTCCATATATTCGTTCAATAACCATGGGCATTTGGATTGATGCAGGTTCTAGGGATGAAGAACCTTTGGAGCATGGAAGGGCTCATTTTCTTGAGCACATGCTTTTTAAAGGCACTCATAAAAAATCAGCCTTTGAGCTTGCAAAGGCCATTGATGCAATAGGCGGAAACTCCAATGCCTTTACCTCTGTTGAGGCAACCTGCCTTTTTGCCCAGGTAATGGACGAAAATTTTGAAAAAATGGCTGAAATATTAATAGATGTTTTTCTTAATTCTAAATTTGACCCTGAAGAAATTGAACATGAAAAACAGGTTATTTTTCAAGAAATTGAAATGTTTGAAGAAAATCCCGAAGACTTTGTCATGTCACTTTTAGACAAAAAAAGATGGGAAAACCATGCTCTTGGAAGAAACATCTTAGGTTCACGTTCAACAATATCTTCAACTAATTCTAAAGAATTGAAACTTTTTTGCCAAAAACACTATACGCCTGAAAAAATAACCATAGCACTTGCAGGCAATATAAACCATGATGAAGCGGTTGGTATTTTAGGCAAATCATTTGAAAAAATAAAAGCTGCAAAGTATGAAACAGAAAAAAGACAAAAACCCAACGCTGAAAAAGGGCTTGTTTTCCAAAAAAAGCCAATTGAACAATACCATCTTTGCATAGGTGCCAACGGATTTTCAAAAAAAAGCAGAAGCAGATTTAAGGCTTCCTTGTTTACAACAATTCTTGGCGGTAATATGAGCTCAAGACTTTTTCAGGAAATAAGGGAAAAAAGAGGTCTTGCATATTCTATTTATACTTTTTTTAATCAGTTTTCAGATACTGGAATGATAGGCGTGTATGAGGCCGTATCAGAAGAAAATCTTATTCCCTCATTAAAGCTGATTTTAAAGGAAGTAAAAAAACTTAAAAATAAAAAATATTCTGAAGGTGAGCTTGAAAGCGTTCGCTCATTTACAAAAGGCAATCTACTTTTATCAATGGAAAGCACTGAAAATTTAATGCTAAAACTTGCCCAAAACGAAAGTCTTTACAAAAGATACATTCCCTTTGACGAAACAATTTCTGAAATTGAAAAAATCACATGGAATGATATAAGAGATATGGCAGACAGAGTTTTTGACAGAAGCACACTTACAGCTTCAGTCCTTGGCCCTGACACTTCTAAAAAAAATGAAATAGCAGATATTTTAAAGATTTGACAAAATGACTGAAATAAAAATTAAAATTCTTGATCCAAAAAATTTTGATGTTGATTTACCAGCCTATATGACTGAAGGTTCGGCAGGAATGGATATAAGGGCTTTTTTAAAACAGCCGCTAATCATAAAGCCAATGGAAAGAAAACTTATTCCAACTGGCTTTGCAATGGCAATTCCTAAAGGTTTTGAAGCCCAAATCAGGCCAAGATCAGGCCTTGCAATAAAAAAAGGCATAACAATAATAAATTCACCTGGAACAATAGACTCAGATTACAGAGGTGAAATAAAAATTGGACTTGTAAATCTTTCCTCAGAGGAATACGTTGTAGAAAACGGTGCAAGAATAGCTCAAATGATAATTTCAAAAATTGAACATGCAAAACTAATACAGGCAGATAATCTTGAAGATACTACAAGAAATTCAGGAGGGTTCGGTCACACCGGAACCTTATAATAATTCACAAAATATTTATTTTTCAGTTCTTGCAAGCGGAAGCAGTGGAAATAGTATTTTTGTAAGTGATAATAAAACAAAAATTCTTATTGATGCCGGACTTTCAGGTATTGAAATAGAAAAAAGACTGGCCTTGATTGGTGAAGATCCAAAAAATATTCAGGCAATAATAATAACACATGAACATATAGACCACATTAAAGGAGCAGGAGTATTATCAAGAAGGTTTAAAATTCCTGTTTACACAAATAAAAAAACTCTTTTAGCCTCTGAAAGCTGCTTAAAAAAACCATGCGAAACAAATTTTTTTGAATCAGGAACTCCCTTTTTTATTGGAGAAATGAGAATAAATCCTTTTTCAATTTCCCATGATGCTGCTGATCCATGCGGATTTACAATAAAAACACAAAATTCAAAACTTGGAATCGCAACTGATCTTGGAATTGCAACAAGCCTTGTTAAAACAAGACTTAAAAACTGTACTGGTCTCATTCTTGAGGCAAACCATGATCCTTTCCTTCTTGCCAATGGATCTTATCCCTGGTCACTAAAACAAAGAATTAAAGGCCGGACAGGCCATCTTTCAAATGAAGATGCAAGAGACCTTTTAGGTGAAGTTGCTGGAAAAAATTTAAAAAATATTGTTCTAGGGCATTTGAGCAAAGAAAATAACTGCCCTATAAAAGCACTTTCAATTGTATCTCAAGCAATTAAAGATTTAAACTCTGAGCTTACAAATGCATCTGAAGAAAAACCCACTTCAATTTTTAATATCTAGCTGCTGAACGAAAACGGCCTTTTTTGTCCATTCTTAAGTCAGATTCAAAATTTAATCCTTAAAATACTTCATGTATCCTAAAGGTTAAATTTTTCATCTTTCCTGAACTGAACAAAAAATTCTCGTTTTCGGCCAATCAATACTTAGGTATTTTAAAGTTTTAATTTATCAACAAATTAAAATTTTTTTATAAAGTTTAAAAACCATAAATGACATTTATAAAAATTTATGCAATTATATCCTTATAGTCATCCCGAAATTTAATTCATTCAGATTTGAATAAAATTCATACCTTTCAAGAGAGTTAAAATGAAAAAAATACACTCATTTTTTACAGCTCTTATAATTATTCTTTTTCCACTTTCTAATACAGCAGCCTATAATGACAAAAATGAAAAAATTATATTGCAGCTTAAATGGTCCCATCAATTTCAGTTCGCAGGATATTATGCAGCAAAGATTAAAGGATTTTATACAAATCAAGGCCTTGAAGTAGAAATAAAAGAAGGCGGCTATAATATTTCAACTGTTGATTTAGTTATACAAGGAAAAGCCCAATACGGGGTAACAAATTCTGAAGTTTTGATTTCAAGGCTTAATAATAAGCCAGTTGTACTAATTGCACCAATTTTTCAACATTCGCCCTTAATATTTATTTCAAAAAAAACAAAAAATATTCTAACTCCTCAGGATATGATAGGAAAAAAAATAAAATTCATCAAACAAGCAAGAGATATTGAACTTTTAGCTACTTTTTCAAATGAGGGTTTAAATATCTCTGACATAATTCATATTAAAGGGCCAATAAAAAAAAAAGACTATTTTGATGATAATATTGACGTCCTAAGTGCATACATTACAAATGAACCATATTTGTATGAAAGCAAAAATATCAGATACAATATTATTAACCCTGTAAATTATGGTGTAGATTTTTACGGAGACTGTATTTTTACCTCAGAAAACGAAATTAAAAACAATTTTGAAAGAGTAAAAAAATTTAAAAAAGCAAGCATTGAGGGATGGGAATATGCCCTTACTCATCAAAATGAAATAATTGAATATATTTTATCTGAATTAAGTACTAAAAAAACAAAAGAGCATCTTGAATATGAAGCAAAAAAAACAAACGATCTTATAATGCCAAATCTTGTAGAAATAGGTCATTTAAACCAAGGCAGATGGCAATATATTGGGCAAATTTTTGCAAAACACGGCCTGGTTCCTGAAAAATTCAGTCTCAAAGGGTTTATATTTGACCCAAGTCCAAAACCTGACTTAAAAAAAATTAAATTTACATTTTTTTTCCTTTTAATTGCAATTGCTGTATTTTTTTTCTGCGTAATTACTCTGATATTTTTTAACAGAAAACTTCAAAAAGAAATAAATAACAGGAAGGCGGCTGAAAAAAATTTAAAGGAAAGTGAAGAAAAATTCAGAAATATTTTTCAGCAGTCAAACGAAGGAATAATTCTGCAAAATTTTAAAGGCAATATTATTGATGTAAATACAAGTGCCCTGCGAATAATGGGTTACACTAAAAGTGAATTTATAACAAAAAACATAACAGATTTGATATTAGCCAGCGAAAAAACCAAACTTGTGAAAGCATCTTCTTATCTTAAAAAATACGGTCATGCACTTATCAATTTAAAAGCTGTAAAAAAAAATAATCAAATAATCGATCTTACAAGCTCATCAGCAGTTCTTATGTTGTCCAATAAAAAAATTATAATGAATGTAGTTAATGACATAACAAAAAGGCTTGAATATGAAGACAAATTAAAATTCCAGGCAGAAATCCTCAATCAGATTAAAGATATGGTTATAGTGACTGACATGATGGGAAACATAACCTATTTAAATCAATCAGAATCAAAAAAAAGAGCTCTAAAAAATAATTCTGCAAAAACCCAAATTGAATTTTTTGAACTAGAATCAGATAAGAACGCATCAGAAAAAATAATAAAAACCACAATTGAAAAAGGTCAATGGCATGGTGAAACTGTAGATTTTGATCAATTAGGCAACAAAATTTACCTTTTCACTAGAACAGTGCTTATCTGTGATTCTCACAAACAGCCTTCAGGAATAATTTTTATAAGCACAGATATAACTGAAAGAAAAATATCAGAGCAGGAACTTCTTTCAAAAGAAAAACTTTTGAGGCAGGCACAAAAAATTGAAGCAGTTGGAACGCTTGCCGGAGGGATAGCACATGATTTCAATAATCTGCTTTACATCATTTCAGGAAACTGTGAACTTCTTCTTTTGAAATCAAATAAAACTATTCATAAAAATATTTCAAATATCCTTCAGGCAACAGAACGGGGAGCTGATCTTGTTAAAAGGCTTTTGGCTTTCAGCAGAAAAACAGAAAGCAGGCTCGAACCTGTATCATTAAATCAGGAAATAGTAAGAATAAAAAAAATGATAGACAGAGTTCTTCCAAAAATGATTACAGTTAAGCTTGTCCTTGAAAAAAAGGAAAAATACATAAAAGCAGACCAGGGCCAGATAGAACAAGTACTTATAAATCTTTGTCTAAATGCTAAAGATGTAATGCAGGATGGAGGAAGTCTTGTTATAAGTACACAATTTATAGAATATTTTAATGAGTCAGACCTTCCTTTTGAATCCAGAAAGAATATACCTTATGGAAACTACATGCTTCTTTCAGTAGAAGATTCAGGTGCCGGCATGGATAACTCAACCCTTGAAAAAATTTTTGATCCTTTTTTTACAACAAAATCTATAGGAAAGGGTACAGGCCTTGGCCTGTCTGTAATTTACGGAATAGTAAAGTCACACAACGGATTTATTGAATGTGAAAGCATCAAAAATAAAGGCACGATTTTTTATATAGTCTTCCCTGTAACAGAAGAGAAACCATGTATTCCACAAATCAAGGAACAAACTTCCGCCCTTCACCATGGAGCAGAAACAATCCTTACAGCAGATGACGATAAAAATATTTTATCTTTAACTACAAAAATGCTTGAAAAATTAGGCTATAAAGTTATTTCAGCGGAAAGTGGTGAACAGGCAATAGCTGAATATAAAAACTCAAAAGATAAAATTGACCTTGTAATTTTAGATATTGGAATGCCTGGAATGGGGGGTAAAAATGCAATCAGGGAACTTCTAAAAATTGATCCCTGGGTAAAAATAATTGTTGCAAGTGGGTATTCCAGCGAAGGACAAATCAAAGACACTTTGTCTATGGGTGTCAAAGACTATATTGTCAAACCCTATTCTTATACTGACCTTTCAAAAATTGTAAGAAAAGTCCTTGACTTCAGCACATGCTAATTTTTTAAAAATTTAAAATCTTGTCTTAATGTCAGTTAACAAAAATCACTAACACTCTATTTTAAAAAAACTAATCTCAAAAATAAATTTTTTATAATTTATTTATAACATTTTTCTTGACAATAAACTTGACGTTAACGTAAAGTTTATGTGAGATTTTAAAATGCACCACTTGGGAGGGAATATTAAAGATGAATCAAACAGCTTTAAAAACTAGATGGCAGGATTTATACAAAGAAAAACTAACTACAGCTGAAGAAGCAGCAAAAAGTGTAAAGTCAAACGATAAAGTTGCTTTAAGCGGAGGAACCTGTATACCTCCAGCTTTTTGCAGAGCTTTAAGTGCGAGGGCCCCTGAACTAAAAAATGTATTACTTGGTCTTGGATTTGCTATGGATTTTTATGATTTCATGGATCCTAAAAACAGAGAAAGCTTTCACATTGAAACAATGTTTGTAGGCCCCGTAGAAAGAATATGCATGCAGTACGGAATGGCACAATATGTACCAATTCATTTAGGTGACTGTCCAAGCTATGTTGAATCAAGAGGATATAATATAGTTACTTCTGTTGTAACTCCGCCTGACGAAAACGGTTATATGTGCAGATCTCTTTTTGGATCATTTTTACATAAAAAAGATATTGAAAAAGCAGATATTGTAATTCTTGAGGTAAATAACAAACTTCCAAGAATAAACAGTGAAGATTTCATGATTCATGTATCAGAGGCAGACTTTATTATTGAGCATGAAGCAGATATTTTTGAAGTACCAGAAATTATAATTACAGAAACAGAAGAAAAAATTGCAGCTCATATATCAGAACTTATTGAAGACGGATCAACAATCCAGCTTGGATTTGGAGGTCTTGGCAATGCAATAGGCCATCATCTGAAGGATAAAAAAGATCTTGGAATGCATGCAGAAGTTGTAACCCCTTCTGTTATGGAACTTGTAAAAGCCGGAGTTATAAATGGATCGAAAAAAACATTCATGCCCGGAAAAGTTACAGCTGCTTTTTGTGTAGGCACAAAAGAATTTTATGAATTTATACATGATAATGAAAATTTTGTATTTAAAGACATAAGCTACATTAACAACCCTGACATAATTGGTCAAAACGACAATCTGGTTTCAATAAACAATGCACTTATGATTGATCTGACAGGACAGGCGGCATCAGAATCAATTGGAACATTTCAATACAGCGGAACCGGCGGCCAGCTTAATTTTATCCACGGATCAAAGCGTTCTAAGGGAGGAAAAAGCATTCTGGCCTTAAACTCTACTTTTAAAGATAAAGAAGGAAATTTAAAATCCAAAATTGTCCCCTATTTCCCTCCTGGAACAACAGTAACTACTCCAAGGACTGAAGTTGAGTATATAGTTACCGAGTTCGGAGCGGCAAACCTAAGATACAAAAGCATTTCAGAAAGAGCAAAAGCCCTGATAAAAATAGCCCACCCAGACTTCAGGGAAGAGCTTACTGCTGAAGCAGCAAAGAACAAATGGATATAAATTAAGCCCGCCTAACTGCCCGGTAAAACACTGCCGGGCAGTACTTATTTAAAGTCTGAGTAAATCTTAAAAATTTTTGCCGAAATATTATAAAAAATTATATTTACTTGAATAAAACAATTTTTCTGGTATGGAGTTTAATAATTTTTTTGCAATAATAAAAAAATTCAACACCAGAATTAATTAGTTTATAAATACAAAAATGGTGAAAAATGACAAAAAAAGATGAAAACCAAAAAACCTTTTCAATATCAAATCTTGCAGAAGAATTTGAAATAAGCACAAGAACCATAAGATTTTATGAAGAAAAAGGTCTTATCTGTCCCGGAAGAACAGAAGGCAACCAAAGAATTTATACGAGAAAAGACCGTGCCAGATTAATTCTTATTTTAAAAGGTAGAAAATTTGGGTATTCAATTGATGAAATTGCAGAAATAATCGGCCTTGCCAATATTGACCTTGATGAAATTGACCAGATTAAAAAAACCCTTGAATACGGTCAGAAAAGACTTGCTGAAATAAGGGAAAGAATAAGTGAACTAAAACTTCTTGAAGAAGATATTGTAAGTTTTCATGACAAGGCCAAAGACAGACTTCAAATACTTTTAAAAGAGAAAAAAAAAGAAAAATAAATGCCCGATTTTAAAGTTCATTCAGAGGCAGGAGTTCTTGCAGGATATGCAGCAGGAGCTTTAAGTCTTTATTTTTTAAACAAGTCAGTTTATTTTTCAGGTCTTGTTTTTGTAAGTTCTTATGCAGGTTCAATTTTTCCTGATATAGACAGCGACAACAGCAGAACAATAAATATAATTTTTAATTTATTATCAGTTCTTGGCGGCTTTGCAGCAATTTATTTACTTATTGATTCTCCGATAAAATACGCATTTTTAATTCCGCCTTGTGTATATTTTTTTATTAAATTTGCTGTATCAAAAATTTTTAAATACTATTCAAGACACAGAGGGATTTATCATTCTATCCCAATGGCAGTTTTTATTTCACTTTTGATATTTCAGATAACATATTTTAAACTTGGTGAAATTTCAGGATTTGTGATTGGTATTTCATTTCTTTATGGATATTTAGTGCATCTTATATTAGATGAAATCAATTCCCTGTATAATTTAAAAAATTCCCTTGGAACGGCATTGTCTATTAAAGGCCTTGATATTTATACAACTATTATTGTTTATTCAGGTATTTTTATTTTAACCTATATAAATTTTGAAAAACTTTCCAATGGCTTTAAATATTTAATAAATCTTTTTAATGTCTGAACGAAAACTGCCTTTTTTGCAAATGCCCAAAAATTAATTTTTTTATTCACCTGCTATTTATTAAAAACCATAATGACCTGGGATACCAGAATAAAAATCATTCCAATACCTGACAAAAAAGTAAGGGGTTCATTAAGAAGAAAAATACCAAGAAAAGCAGCAGTTAAGGGTTCTGCAAGAGTAAGTGTTCCAACAGTTGAAACCTTAACAGACTTAAGCCCCCTTCCATAACACATATAAGAAAGCCCTGCAGATATAATCCCAAGATACAAAACAGCTCCAATTCCTCTTGGAGTAAAAAGCCAGTTAATTGGATAGATAAAGAAAAAAAAAGCCATAAATACAGTACCAATAAGAAATGAAACACCAATAACACTGTCTTCGCTTCTTGATTTTATGAGCCTTTTGGCAACAAGGGTAAACAAGGCATAGGAAAAGCCCGCAAGAATTGCAAACAATATTCCTGCAGTTTCAATTTTTACAGAATCATTTGAACTGATCATGAGTAAAAATAGGCCCGAAACTGCAAGAAAAGTTGAAATAAACCAGTTTATGGAAAGCTTTTCCCTGTCGAATAAGACTCCAAGTATCCCTGAAAAAACAGGTGAGCAGCCAATTGCAACCATTGCTCCTACTGCAACACCGGTTATTTTAATTGCAGAAAAATATCCAAACTGAAACATTGCCTGGCAAAGACCTGTAAGCAAAAGAAACGGGGTAAAAAAACACCTGAAATTTTTAATCTGATTTTTAATAACAGAAAAAGATGTAATAAAAATACCTGCTATCAAAATTCTAAAAGTACCAAGCAAAGCAGGCGAAGCCTCAATTGGAGCATAAGCCTGGGCTGCACCGGATGTTCCCCACAAAATAGCAGCCGCTACTATAAGTACCCTCCCCTTTAGAACTTCATTGATGTCTTTATTATTTTCACTCATAAATAAAATCCTAATGTTTAATTTAAAACTCTGCCTTTGCGAAAATCCATACAGCAGTTTTTTAAACTAACAGTAAATCTGATCATAGGGAAATAATAAATTCAAACATATGCAGCTTTAAAAAATAGAAATGGGTTGATTTTTATGTTTAAGGCTCTGCCTAATTGACAACTATTACTGTTAGAAGCTTTTAGTCAAAAGCTCATTGTTTCTAGTATGTTAGATATAATTGAATAAAAAAATATTTTAATTCAAACTTATTTTTTGCCTTGCTTTTTTTACATAATGCAAAACTGTTGAAATTGAGCCACTATAACCTTTTTCAGCTCTCAGCCTATTGTAAATTCTTACACCTGTGTGCCGCTGTTTTTTAGGCTTATCTTTGTCTTCTTCAAGCCAGCTGTCTATTATTTTTAAATAAGGTCCAAGTACGGGATAAGGCTGTTCTCGCCTTTTTGAATAGCCTGAGTATTCTTTTTTTAAAACTTTTTTTATGGTGTTTCGAGAATGCCCCGTTTCTCTGGCTATTTCCCTGATTTTTTTGCCGTACACTTCATATGCAGTTTTTATATTTTCACATTGATTTATTTTTATCATCATAGTTCTCATCACAAAAATTAACCAAAAAAATTACTGTATTCTTTAAAAATAAATAAAACAATTCCTATCCTTGATTTCTGGGAATAACTTTAAAAGATAAAAACTCAAAAATCCAGTGCTACATTTTAATTTCTTATAGGTACTGTGAAAATTGGAGAGAAATATTTGCCAGATTTGAAAGAATTATATTTCAATTCCTTATAGGTACTGTGAAAATATACCATAGTGGCGGTTTAAGAATTGTTGGAGAAAAATTTCAATTCCTTATAGGTACTGTGAAAATTGGTGAAATCGCCAGTTGTAAACCTCAAGTTATCCTGATTTCAATTCCTTATAGGTACTGTGAAAATGTTTAGGCCAATTATGAAGTTCTCTGAGCCATGGTAAATTTCAATTCCTTATAGGTACTGTGAAAATTATGAAACCTTTAGAAATAGGTATTGTTGTACAAGAATTTCAATTCCTTATAGGTACTGTGAAAATTACGCATGAGAGACTTGATATAGGAATTAAATCATTATTTCAATTCCTTATAGGTACTGTGAAAATTAATTGTAAATTTTTTAATTTATACGAGTAGATTTGGATTTCAATTCCTTATAGGTACTGTGAAAATTCAGACAATCGCAACGTTTTTGATTACTGCTCTTGTATTTCAATTCCTTATAGGTACTGTGAAAATCGGCAGAATGGTCAGAATGTCGTGTGGAATTGACGGATATTTCAATTCCTTATAGGTACTGTGAAAATGTTGAAAAATGAGCTTGTCCAGACAATTAATGGTGTATTTCAATTCCTTATAGGTACTGTGAAAATTTTAGTGACAAATATAGCTTCGCTCATCCTCAGATATTTCAATTCCTTATAGGTACTGTGAAAATTCTGGCTGCCTCCCGTTTTTGTGTTTTCAAGGGGATATTTCAATTCCTTATAGGTACTGTGAAAATCTGAAAGAAAAAAAACTTCAGGATTCAATTGATTTAATTTCAATTCCTTATAGGTACTGTGAAAATCTTTTGTTGCTGGCTATGGTTAGCAGTGGGAAAACAATTTCAATTCCTTATAGGTACTGTGAAAATCGACACGCCAGAGATGGCAAGAATTATAAACGAAAGAATTTCAATTCCTTATAGGTACTGTGAAAATTCCCGGACATTATAATATTTTGTTCACGCTTCTTTCATTTCAATTCCTTATAGGTACTGTGAAAATTTTTATATCCTTTTTGTTCATAATAACTAACATTTCTATTTCAATTCCTTATAGGTACTGTGAAAATATGTTTTAACTTCTTCGGTATCTCTATATTTAAATATATTTCAATTCCTTATAGGTACTGTGAAAATAAAGAAGATAAAACAGAATTTAAAAAAGGTTTTGATATTTCAATTCCTTATAGGTACTGTGAAAATTGTTGACGTTTCCTGATACAATTTCATTACTTGTCATCATTTCAATTCCTTATAGGTACTGTGAAAATGCAGCAGTCATGCCAGATGCCGTTGCATGATTTGCATTATTTCAATTCCTTATAGGTACTGTGAAAATCACATTGCAAAATTATACTGAGTATTTGAAATATCATAATTTCAATTCCTTATAGGTACTGTGAAAATTGAAAACAAAAAAATAAAGTCCGGATTCGGTGAATGGGATTTCAATTCCTTATAGGTACTGTGAAAATTCAAGGATATCTTTTAGAAAGACTTGTTTATCTTTATTTCAATTCCTTATAGGTACTGTGAAAATTGCATTACTTCAGTATGAAGCAGGTCAGGAACTCGATTTCAATTCCTTATAGGTACTGTGAAAATTTTGTTAATCTATAAGCCCGTCTTCCTCTTGATCACATTTCAATTCCTTATAGGTACTGTGAAAATACATCCTCCTGTTGCCAAAGGTTTATTGCTCCCCCGGATTTCAATTCCTTATAGGTACTGTGAAAATTTAATAGCTGTAAAAGGCTGGCCTCTTTCAGAAGAATTTCAATTCCTTATAGGTACTGTGAAAATCAGGCAGCCCAGTTTTATTGGGTTATTTATTCCACTATTTCAATTCCTTATAGGTACTGTGAAAATTTATTTTTTAACCAAAGACTTAAAGATTGAAAAAATAATTTCAATTCCTTATAGGTACTGTGAAAATCTTTTTTTGTATGGTTAAATTGACTTTATATTCATCCATTTCAATTCCTTATAGGTACTGTGAAAATTCTTTGATTCAAAACAGAAAAGAAGTGGTGTATCAAATTTCAATTCCTTATAGGTACTGTGAAAATTGATCATACCTTGAAAAGAAAAAAGAACTTTGTTTCATTTCAATTCCTTATAGGTACTGTGAAAATTTTAAGTTTGTATATGTCAGATTTATATACTGTTGTATTTCAATTCCTTATAGGTACTGTGAAAATAGAGTCACATAGTGAATGTAAAGCTCTTACTCATAGCGAATTTCAATTCCTTATAGGTACTGTGAAAATGTGTTACGCTCCAGATTTCACCGTCCTTAGTGAATCCATTTCAATTCCTTATAGGTACTGTGAAAATCAATTGCTCCAATACCGTCTTCTGTCCTGATAAAAATATTTCAATTCCTTATAGGTACTGTGAAAATAAACAATGTGATGCTTATATCCTTGTATCGACTGCAAAATTTCAATTCCTTATAGGTACTGTGAAAATTTATTATTTCCATGTAACATTCCTTGTGTGTTGTTGAATTTCAATTCCTTATAGGTACTGTGAAAATCTTTTGACGGAAGCAAGACCAGCCGTCATTATGCAGTATTTCAATTCCTTATAGGTACTGTGAAAATTTCCCTTGAACCTGGTTCAAATTCAATTTTTTCCCTGATTTCAATTCCTTATAGGTACTGTGAAAATGACAGTTGAATTCGGACCTATAAATGAACAGGATATTATTTCAATTCCTTATAGGTACTGTGAAAATTTTCTGTTGTGAGAGGTGTATAATGGGCAGCATTGTATTTCAATTCCTTATAGGTACTGTGAAAATTTCTCAGCTTCGGTGGGAGCAGAAACGGCGTAAGGAAGATTTCAATTCCTTATAGGTACTGTGAAAATCTGTTCCGTCTTCTATCCCTGCAATAATTGTAATTATATTTCAATTCCTTATAGGTACTGTGAAAATCGGAGATGGAGATGTTATAGTTTCAGGGACATTGAAATTTCAATTCCTTATAGGTACTGTGAAAATTTAAAGGCTAAGTTTGAAAAATAATCTTGATTAATCTAAATTTCAATTCCTTATAGGTACTGTGAAAATGAAATCAAAAAACTTTTTAATACCTGCGGTGCTTTTTTATTTCAATTCCTTATAGGTACTGTGAAAATGGAATCAATTTCGGGATCAGACTCTTGATCAACATCATTTCAATTCCTTATAGGTACTGTGAAAATTTTCTTGAACGAAAAATTATCTGCTTCATTTGAATTATTTCAATTCCTTATAGGTACTGTGAAAATTATTCTTCAAAAAAACGCCAACTGCCGATCCTGCTGAATTTCAATTCCTTATAGGTACTGTGAAAATCGAATTTCTTCCCATAAATCAACCATGATCCAGATGATATTTCAATTCCTTATAGGTACTGTGAAAATGTATAATGAAATTTCTTATTATACTAATATTCACGAATTTCAATTCCTTATAGGTACTGTGAAAATCCAGAATGGTGATGCAACCCGATATGCAATTAACAAATTTCAATTCCTTATAGGTACTGTGAAAATCCGTTGTAAAACTGGGTTATTTCAGCTTGGTTCATGGAATTTCAATTCCTTATAGGTACTGTGAAAATAAGGCGGACAGACAATATCTGAAACACTTGAAGAGCTATTTCAATTCCTTATAGGTACTGTGAAAATTAGCAACAACAAAAACAGCTCAAAATTGAGCTGGCAAAAGATTTCAATTCCTTATAGGTACTGTGAAAATCGGATCAATTTCGGGATCAGATTCTTGATCAACCTTATTTCAATTCCTTATAGGTACTGTGAAAATTTTTAATCTTGAGCAAATCAAGAATGCTGTCCGCATTTCAATTCCTTATAGGTACTGTGAAAATGTGCTGACATTCAAAATGTTGTTGATTTTTTACAGGTATTTCAATTCCTTATAGGTACTGTGAAAATTGCGTCTGACTCACAATATCAGATGCTTTCAAGGATATTTCAATTCCTTATAGGTACTGTGAAAATAGCATGCAGCTCCAGATTACAAATGTAACGCCTGAAAATTTCAATTCCTTATAGGTACTGTGAAAATTATATCCCTCTTTTTACTTGGGAATATCCTGACTCTATTTCAATTCCTTATAGGTACTGTGAAAATGAAGAACCCTACTATAAGGGGGAGTATTCCACCAAAATTTCAATTCCTTATAGGTACTGTGAAAATGATACTCAACGCACAACATCTGCACCCAATCTTTTGATTTCAATTCCTTATAGGTACTGTGAAAATGGGAGCAAGAAACAAAGATAAAATCACCTTCATACGGATTTCAATTCCTTATAGGTACTGTGAAAATTTTTCAGCTGTAAATATGAATACTATGGATATTTACATTTCAATTCCTTATAGGTACTGTGAAAATTAGTAATAATTCTGAAGTTAGTTTTAATTTAGGTTATATTTCAATTCCTTATAGGTACTGTGAAAATATAAATTGAAAATCTCTTTTTTTGGTTTTACAATAAATTTCAATTCCTTATAGGTACTGTGAAAATGAAAATGCAGTTTTTCTTAAACAGGCATTTCAACAACATTTCAATTCCTTATAGGTACTGTGAAAATAAATAGGTAAATTATGATTTTAAATCTTGAGTTATTATTTCAATTCCTTATAGGTACTGTGAAAATTGGCGATGTATACAAATATTAACGAGGATACGTAGATAATTTCAATTCCTTATAGGTACTGTGAAAATAAATGATTCCAGTAATTGATGTAACAAGAATAATAGGTATTTCAATTCCTTATAGGTACTGTGAAAATTTACCGGCGAAAAAGGCACAGGCGTTCTATTCAATAAGATTTCAATTCCTTATAGGTACTGTGAAAATTAACCTTCTTTTTTCAGGGGGAAGCCTTGAAAGCGTATTTCAATTCCTTATAGGTACTGTGAAAATTTAACCTTCTTTTTTCAGGGGGAAGCCTTGAAAGCGATTTCAATTCCTTATAGGTACTGTGAAAATGTTTTCTTGAAGGTTTTGACCCGGTTTTAAAAGCTATATTTCAATTCCTTATAGGTACTGTGAAAATTGATATTTGTAATTTTCCTGAAAGTTCGTCTTTATAAATTTCAATTCCTTATAGGTACTGTGAAAATCCAACCACTTTGAAACAATCTGTTCGTTGTTAAAGGATTTCAATTCCTTATAGGTACTGTGAAAATGATAACCCTGGACTCTCTTTTTATTAAGAATTGTGGATTTCAATTCCTTATAGGTACTGTGAAAATTTTCAGTTTAAGTCCGAGGAAGAACTGGCAGAGCTCAATTTCAATTCCTTATAGGTACTGTGAAAATAAAACTCACTGCTGCAGCCTATGGTTTTATTTCTGTATTTCAATTCCTTATAGGTACTGTGAAAATTATCGTACTGTTTCAACATCATACGGTGCTGAGCTTAGAATTTCAATTCCTTATAGGTACTGTGAAAATAGACCACTTTCTTTTCAGGGCGAACAAAACACCTGCATTTCAATTCCTTATAGGTACTGTGAAAATGTGTTCCACTTGCAATTCCAAAACAATTAATCCCCAATTTCAATTCCTTATAGGTACTGTGAAAATTGTTTCTAATATCGTGTCTGAGGGGATTAAGTTTGTGAATTTCAATTCCTTATAGGTACTGTGAAAATTATTACAGGAGACAATAATTATGGGGGGAAAGAGCAGATTTCAATTCCTTATAGGTACTGTGAAAATAATTTATTTTCCAAGGCAGGCTTGATTGTTTTGCCTTATTTCAATTCCTTATAGGTACTGTGAAAATCCCAAATTTTATAATAAAAAATACTCACATTGACAAGAAATACATAATAAAATTGTCAAAGAGCATCTATTCTTAGATATCTGTTATGTCCTACTCCTTAATTTTTAACGCTACTAACCATCGACAGATTTATAAAAATTGAGTTTCTCCTTTTTTATCCAATCCATAAACTTTTCTTTCATAATATTTCATTTGCCGAAATTTATAAGCAACAACAGAATCTGTTCCCTTTTTATCTATAATTTCATTAAGTTCAAAAATCATTTTCTCATATTTTGCTTCAGTTATTTCACCCTCAAAAACTGAGTTTTGAACCCAAGTAAGATATTTCCTGCATGTTTTCAAAGCCCTGCTGCATTTATTTTGCTCTACGTCATAAAAAAGAATTACAAACATTTACCAGTCCATTATAAAAGGTTTATAAATTTCTTCTCCCATAAGATGCTTTTCCAGTTTATAAAGTTCAAGCCTGATAAGCCTTCTGTAACTTGTCTGTTTTTTTGTACCTGAATGTTTAATTGTCTGTTTCATTTTTTCTTCAAGATTTTGAAGAAATTTCTTTTTCCCAGACTCTTTTAGAATAATTCCATCAAAATTTTTATCAAAATCTTTTTCTGTAATTATTCTTTTATTCAAAACAGAAAAAATTGTCCTGTCTCCAATTATAATTTTAAAAATTTCTGCAATATCAAGATTTAGACTGAATCGTCTAAAATTGGTTGTATGAAGATATCCAATTCTTGGATCTAAATGAGTTTTGTAAATTTCGCTCAATACCTGAGTGTAAATTACTGAATTTGAAAAAGAAATAAGAGTATTAATATAGTCCTTTGGGGGCCTTCTTGTGCGGGATTCAAACCTAAATTCGGGGTTATCAATTATTTCTTTGAAAGTACTAAAATAAACCTGCTTTATCTGTCCCTCAAAAGCCATAGCTTTTTCAAGTTCATTTTGATTTAAAGCTTTTGCCTTAAAATTTTCAATTTCATTTATTTCATTTTCAAGATTTTTTTCTCTGCGGTTATAATATTTTAGAACCTTAAGGCTATTTTTTGCTGCACCTTCAATTATTTTCTGTGCAATAAACAGCCTTTTTTCTTTATCAATATAATGTTCCGACTGCTTTAATATCATATATCCTGAGTTGTAATGCTCACGGGGATAAAAACTGCCGGAATAATAACCGTAATAGTTAAAATAATGCAAAATTATTTCTTTTTGAGATAAGAAATTTAAAATTTTTGCATTAAGATCAATTTCACCAAAGGCATAAATCTCTTTTACATTTTCGACTGGAATGAATTTTTTGTTTCCGTCTTCTGTTTCAAAAAAAAGAGTATTGTCTTTTCTTTGAAGCTTACCGTTAGAAAATATGTATATGGATTCTTTCATAACCAATAATAAAGACTTTCTTTTAATTAAATAAATTGAAAGTCATCCATTTCCTTTTCATTTAAACCACCTCCAAGGGTGTATATATATTTACCTGATGAATTTTCTAAATTGCTTAAATGCCAAAAGCCGTATTTTTCTTCACCCCAGGCTATTAACTTTTTATAATTTTTATATGAATAAAACATGGAAAATACAAAATTAGACATAAGGCTCTGCAACTCAACTATAGAAATTTTCTTTTCAAAAAAATCACTATCTTTATTCTCAATAATATCACAATATTTCTGAAAAACATCGGCTCCTTTAAGAATATTATCTTTATCAAGCCCCAAAGTGTTTTTTATTGGATATTTCTGTAAATCAAACTTAACATCCACAAATACAGATATAGTATCCTTATCTATAAGTTTAAAATCTTCATGCACTCCAGAATAAGCAAGGTTTCTTACAAGATCTTTATAATCATTAAACCCATATCTAGATTCAGATTTATTGAGATTATTAATATAATTAAAGGTATGTTTATAAAACCTGTCGAAATCTTTGGTTTTAAGAATTTTCTTATATTCTTCAGGATCAAAATTCTGTTTCTGCATTTTATATCGGTAATCCGAACCGTAAATTCTGAATTCATCGTTATAATTAAATAAAAAGACTTTACATCCAGACTTTAAGGCATTTCTGTTAATTCTGCCTGCAAGCTGTTCATCACTGTCAATAATAGAGCTGTCTTTAAATCCGAGATCAAAATCAAGATCTACACCTGCCTCTACTACCTGAGTTGAAATTAAAATTATTTTTGATTTATCATCTTTATTTTCAGCATTAGATTTGAAGTCTTTGATAATTTGTCTTCTTACAGGCTCAAGAATTGTTCCACTTAACATTTTCAGCGTATATTTTTTCTTTTCTGCTTCTTCCTTTATAAAGTCATAAAACTCAGAAGCAGAATTTTTAAAAATAAATTCAACTATAGACCAGCACCTACCATGCTCATCAAAATATTTCTCACTTTCTTCAAAAAGCCTTTCTTTAATTTCTGGAAGTGTGTTTTTTTCTTTTTTCAATAAAGATAAATCAAACTCAACTCTTTTAGCAAAATTAGGATTTTGAAAAAATTCCTCTTTGTTTTTATTAAGATTCACAAATTCTGTAAAATCTGCAGATTCCGAGATCTTCAGCTCATTTATTTTTGGAAGAGTCGCTGACATAACAATAAAAACAGTATTAAAAAGATCTGACAAATTTTTCATAAAAAAACAAATCTTATCCCAGTGAGAAGGAGAATAAGCCTGCAATTCATCAATAATCACAATTGAATTTGCCAGTTTATGGTAGAGGTAATTGTCATTTTTTTTATGAGATTTAACTATGTCGAAAAATTTTATGTGGGTCAGTAAAGTAAAAGGATAATTTACAAACTGGTAATCTATATAATTCAGCTTGTTTTCGCCATAATTCCCATCAGAACTATTTTCCTCACTGTCTTTTTTCATACCTGCTTTAGAATGAAGCTCAATATAATCTGACTCCCTAAGATCAAATGTTTCCTTTAAAGATAAAGATGTCTGTGTTGCCAGAGTTGTAAATGGAAAAACATAAAAAACTTTATTAAGTTCTTTTCTTTCCTTCAGCAACTCAGCTACAGCCATAAAAGACATATTTGTCTTTCCTCCTCCTGTGGGAGCTTCCAGAAAAAAAAGATTTTTGTCAGCATTCAATTTCAGACAATTTCTTACTTTACCAATCATATCTAATCTAAGCTTATTTAGATCACTATTTAAAAGCTTTTCTATTTCTTTATCTCTTTCAGATTTGCTGTAATCGATAGCCTTATTATAAATTTTTGTTGAATAAAATTTTTTATAAACATTCTCTTTTAATTCATCATTTATAACCCCGGATAAATCAATTTCTGTGTCCAAATCATATTCTGAAGTTGCAATATAATCTGAAATAGTTAAAAGAGATGAGTTAAGTTTTATCAAAGAAAAAAGAGAAAAAGAATTTACTCCGCTTAAATAAGAGTCGATAAAAGGTCCTTTATAACAAACAGAAAGCCTGGTTTCATAAAAAATATCTTTATGAAAAAAATGATCAAATTCTAATCTGAGTTTCTCCAGGTAAGGCTGAATTTTATCAAGATTTACATTTGAAAAAAAATTAGTCTTTTCTTCATAATCCTGTATTTCAAAATAATGAAACGGATTTGCCAAACTTGGTGAATGGTGTTTACGAACAGGCATGGTAAATATAAGAAGAAAAACAAAAGCCAGCCCCATCTCATCATCTGTTTTAAGCTTTTTTACTTTTTCCAGCATATATGAATAAAATAAAAAAACACTTAAAATTGAGTGTGTTGAACCAAGGGAGTTATTAGCTTTTTCAAAGCCAACCGTATTTTTCATCTTTTCTATTTGAAAATTTTCATTAATTTTACCAAGATCATGAAAATAAACAGCTTCAAAAAACAACAATTTTACAAATCCATAAAAATCCTGTTTATTTACAATAGATTCTCTTGAAATAAGAGAACCTATATGCTTATCAACAACCTTATCCAAACCATGGGATTTCACCAACTTCAAAAAAGTATTTTTAGTTCTCTCCATATGTTCAGAAAGAAGTTCATTATTTTCAGGTTTATTTTCTTTAGGTATATGAGCAAGGTAATTTCCACAGTTTACAATAATTTTTTGCGGATCAAGCTCTTCTTTATCTATTAAATCTTCAAAATTGACAGGTTCAAAAAAGGTAGACGACATGATTTCCCCTTTCCAACTGAACAAAATTTTCACTGCATTGAAATTTTTCTCTGGAAAACTCAATATTTGTAAAAACAAATTCTTCAGGTTCAGAATATTGTTTAAGAGTTTTATTAAACCCAACAGGGAGTCGTTCAAACTGAGAGAATTTTCTTTCAGGATTTGCTTTCATTCCTGCAAAAAGACCAAATGCCATTAATTTTTTTAAATCATCCAGCTTTGTTCCTTCAGGTTTTGCAAAAATAGTATCTATTTTAAAATAGTCGGCCGTTACATTATGAGCATCTATCTCGTCATAATTTTCCCACCAGCAGGGAAAATCATTTTTCCCCATATATGGGATAAAAACAGCCTCCTGATTTTTTAACTTTGATTTCAGTTCAGACAAATACTCTTCTGAATCTTTGACATACAGATAAATTCTATATTCAGGATTTATTAATATCTGTTCAATAACATTTAAAGTTCCTTCATTTGCATGACCTGTTGCATTATTATATTTAACTATCGTTTTTTCAAAAATTCCATTTTCTTGGCCTTCACCAATTGGCTCTATTCCAATTTTTATATTCTTTAATTTTCTGTAATAATCAGGTAATTGGTCATATTGATAATGGCCGCACTCCCCTAAAATAGCCCCCAAAATACCTAGCAAAGCAGGTTTATGGAGCATATTGTAGGTCAAATATATGGAATCATTAATGTCCGGTTTTTTAAAAAAACCGAAACTTGATCTTAGTTCAAAGGTAATTAGCTTCATTTTTGTTTCTCTGTTTTTTCTTGAGAGTTTACCTCACATTCCTGTGATGATAGAACTTCATTCAAATCTTTTTTTATTATAATTTCCCAATCGTTACCTTTTTTTTCAAAAACTTCTATTCCTCTGAGATCTGTAAAAACATCATCATAATAAATTTCTATCTTTGAAATATCTGTTTTGAATTTATCCAGATAAGCTTTAACTTTTGTAAAATCTATTTCTGATTTGCCTTTATCTGTAGAAGTCACAGTAATCAGATCTGTAAAATTTTTAAGTATCTTTTCAGACCCATCATTCATTTCAATCCACATTAAAAGTTCATTTTCTGAATCTTTTTTGGAGGTTGAATCATAATATGTTGTCGCAAGAGCCATTGCCTTCTTAAGCTTACTCACATCTTCAACAGATAATAGCTTAAAATCATTATCACTGTTTTCTTCTTTAAAGTGCTCAACATAAGCTGATAAATTTTTAGGATTTATTGAAAAATGATGAACATAATGTGCTTCCATAGAGCGTATTTGAGTTCCAAGAGTAGTCTGGTTATCACCTGCTTTTGATGCATATGGAGAACCTATTTGAGCAGTATAAACACCTGAATCTTCCAAGCTAAATCTATTGACGCCATAACTAACCTGAACAGGTCCATGAATAGATATATTCTTGTTATCTGCACCTTTAGCTGCAAAAGTGGCACCGAACAGTCTTACATCTAATTTTGTTAATAAATTCTTTAAAATATCTTCTTTTTTTGTATCATCACTTATAGTTCCAAAGTGACTTTCATAAACTTCCTTAAGAATCATTGGATTAAGATCAGATTTATAAGTTGTTTTTGTAAAAATACAATCCTTATCATTACGCCCTAGATACTTTCTATCATTGAACTTACTTACTTTATCCGTTGCATAGACAGTACCGTTAGGTAGGGTTCGTGGAGCACCAGTAAAATCAGCATTATAGTTTGAATTTTTTGATTTAATGATCTGAAGACCATAAACTCTTCTGCTAAACATTTTTGAGCCATTAGATTTTTTTGTTGACATTATTTATCTCCTTTTGAATTAGAGTCTCTCTTTTCTTTTACAACTTCTTCAATTACAGACTTTGCAAAGTAGCCACATATAATAAGTGTTTCTAAACTTTTTAATGTTTTTCCATTTTCTAAAGTATAACCAGTTGTATTACTCATTAACCTGTCAACAGTGTCATAATTCATTTTAATTTTATGGCCATACGTCATCATGGCTTTATTTATTTGAGAAATAAACACGTTGAAATTACCCAATTTTTGTAAAAAAGGAGCAAACATTGAATGATTCTTATTGGATGATTCACTTAGTTCGAGTAAATACCGTATAAGCTGTCCTGTACCAAAAGCAAAATCTTCATCACTTTTATAAGAGTCAATTTTACCTTTTACGAGGTTTAAACAATTGTCTCTATAACGTGGCAACTCCGAAGCCATATCTATCCCTCCAAAATTAATATGTTCTTTATCAAAAATTTCATTCAATTGAATATATAGTAATATCTTTCTTATTATTCGATTTTCAAATTTACTTTTTTTATTTTCAGTTTCATCGTTCTCTATTTCATAATGAATTACAGGCATACAGATATGTTTAACAATACTTGCAGAAATCAAATATAACCTTGATTTATAGAAGGCATCATATAAAAGTTTACGATATTTATAATAATTTTCTTTGACAAATTTAGGTGCAAAATGTTTCTTTTGAACTACATCTTTTTTAGAAGCAGATGGTGAAAAAAAATAATTATCAGACAAAAATCCTGATTCTTTTTTTGTTTCTCTATGAATCTGTACAATAAATTCTGAATCAATTATGTTTTCAATGTCAAAAATATTATCAATCTCATAGGGGGATTTATACTTTTCAAAAATTTCTTCTAATGAAGAGAGTCGTTTCATTTGAACGAAATATTTAAACGTAGAAACAAAATCAAAATCTCTGATTTCTTTTTTAGAAAAATTTAGTAAATAATAATTATTTAAATCTCTTTTTTTCTGACTTGCCATAATTGCAATTATTTCTTTATAGCCCCTGTTATTATCATTTTTAAACAAAGTAATAACATCATAATTAAGTTCATTTTTATCAATAAATACTGGCAACACCTTTGGCAAAGAATCAATTGAATTTAAAAACTCATTTAAATATAAAGCATCGCTTATTTCTACTAATTCATTTGCCATGAAGTAAGAACTTCTATGCAAATTAAATATTTTTTTATCTTCAGCTGACTTATTAAAAAAGTTGGACAGGCCATAATTAGCTCCATTAAACAATTTATTATATTTAGTAATATTAAAAATCTTTTCCGAAAAATATCTATTCGATGCTTTTTTAAGTATGTTAAAGGGGACATTGAAATTAACTTTTATGTATTTATCAAAATAGTAATCTTGAATTTCAAGTTTTTCTTTATCAAAATTTTTATCAAGAGAAATAAACATACTTAAGAAATTTGGATCTCTAATAACATCATCAATGAACTTCACAGCCATATATTCTTGTATGTTTTTCAGATAGATATATTCTATATCCGACTCTTCTAACTCAAAAAAATCGTTTTCTATTTTAAAAAAATATGCTGGTATAGATTTTTTATCATTTTTAATTACAGATAAAATTTGAGGTTTAATAAAAGTATCAACTAGTTCATCTTTTATTTTATCAAAATTAGATTCATTATTTTCAAACCTTAAAAGAGATGTATCTCTGAAATTTTTAAATTTTTCTTTATCCAAAACCTTTGTTTTATCTGTTGAAGCTGTAAAATAAATTTTAAAAAACACTGAATACGGATTGTTAGAAAAAATGACCTTATCAATGATCCCCTTGTTATTGCCTAGTGCATTTGAAACAATTTCTCTTGCTTTAAGTTTATTTAAAAAATGAGATGGTTCTTTATCTTTTTTGAAGACTTCGCTTTGATATGAATTTTCAATAATTTCCCCAGTTTCATCTATATCAATTAAAATATGTATGCCCTCAGATAACTTCCCCTCAAAAATTTCAGGAAAATCATCTTTAAGCCATTTTGTATAATTAACAAGTTCCTGTATCATTCTTTGCTCCAAGTATTTTTTAAAAATTTAAAACCATGAAAAGCCACTCACTAATTTAACTCCAACAAAACTCAAGATATGAACAAGAAGCACAAGCTTTTATCCTTTTTTTATCAGGCGGCTTTTCAGTGTTTATTAATTCTTCAATCTCATTAATAAGACATTTAACATAATTTTCTTTTTCTTCTGCAAGCTCTATTGGAATAACTTTTTTTTCTTTTGGTATTCTTATCTCTCCATAAGCTTTTCTAAAGTTATCCTTATATGAAAACAGATAGAACAATAACTGTGCTTCAGTGGCATCAATCATTTTCGAACTCTTTTTTGTTTCTGAGATTATAAGAATATTATCCTTTTTTCGTATGAAATCTATCTTGCTATCTCCCAAGTTTATCTCTTTATTATCTCTTTTATATGTTTTTTCTGAAATAAAACGCCCTATTTCCAAGAGTTCATTATCCTGATCCCCTGATATCTGACGAGTCATAAGCCAGCTTTTTCTTGGACAGACAACATATGCATGTATAACAGAACCTGTGATTTTAAATTCCATAATAAAACCATCCATTACTATTTATACACAACCTCAACCATACCAAACCCACCACTATTTCGGCTCCCAAGCCCTGCACTTATTGCAAATTCCAAAAACCGAGGCTCACCTTCAATAAAATAATGTCCTGAATATCCTTTAATTACAGTTTTTTTAAAGACTCTAATCTGTTCTTTGCAAAACTGAATTCTCACAGGCTCAATTTTTAAATCATATAAACAATCTTCATCAAAAAGAGCTTTCCATTTTTTCTTCAGGTTATTATTTACAATTTCACTGAATTCTTTTTCCGAGGGAGAATAATAATAAGTTTTTTTTTCTCCGTCCTTTTTTTCCAGAGTTGAATGAACTTCTATAGGAGTTAAAGCATTTATTCTTACTTTGCTTTCTTCAATTTTTTCATCTGGAATTATTTCCACACCAGATACATTTAAATTGTTTTTTCCAATTCTTACCTTTTCTGAAATTACTATATTTTGTGCAACCTGCTTTATAATCCAGTCAACCGGAGAAGAAATAATAAAGCTTACTGAATCTGGGAAAATAAAAACTTTTTCTTTTTTTATAATTTCAGGCTTTTCAAGAAATGATGAAAAAGTAAAAAATTTAAAAGTCCGTTTTTCATATTTAAATCCGGTTTCATGCAGCCATTCAGAAGAAACACGATCTAAAAAATTATAAACCAATGCCTGCAGATACTCTGAAAAACCAAAAGGAACTTTTATTAATTTATCGCTTTGCAAAGAAATTTTAAGTTTCATAACCTGTCCTGTTTTTAATTTTCAACAACCATAACACACAAGGTCTGTCAAAAACTGACAGACCCCAGATACTTTTTTAAATTTTTTTTAAGTTTTTCAATTACAAGCTCTTTTAAAAATTCAGGGGATTCAACGACCACTCCGTCGCCGTGGCGTAAAATCTCCATTACAAGCTCAGTTGGATTGCTAAAGGGAATTTCTAAAACAAGGTCCTTGCCTTCAAAATATTTTTTCTGGTTTTTGTGCCAGATTTCGTCTTTGACCCAGTTTGAGTTTGGTTCAGAAAATCTTAATTTTGCAATGTGCTCGGCTTTTCCCGAAAAAACTCCAAAGCCGTCTTCAAGAAAGGAGTCTATTTCTTTAGAATCAATTTTTTTTGCATTTTTTTCTGTTTTTAAAATTTTTATTTTTTCAACAGAAAAAACCCTGAGTTCCTTGTTTTTTTCACAATAGGCACATAAATACCAATTATCCTTATAATGGATAAGCCTTTGGGGATGAAGTTTTCTCATGCTTTTTCTCTTGCATGACCTTGTAAAATATTCAGCTTCAATAATTTCGTTGTTTATAAGAGATGAACAGACTTTGGTAAAATTGCCTTTTTTCATTATTCTTGAATACAAAGGCATTACTTTTATAAGAGATTTTAAATTTTTTGGGGAGTGGCCGAATTTGGCAATAATTTCCTCAATTTTTGAGGTAAGAGGACTTATTATCGATGAAATTCCAATTTCTTCACTTTTTTCAATAACCTGAATACATACAAAAAGTGCATAAATTTCATCAGGACTTAACCAAAAACCAGGAAGGTCGATTTTTCTTTCAGACTCATCATAATAATATCCGTTTTTTTCCACATCATATTTTAATGGAGCCCCATAATAATCAGTAAGGTTCTGCTTAAGCCTGTTTACAGTTGATTCCGAGCATTCAAGCTCTTCCATGATTCTTTTAAGGGAAGGATAACGCAGATTTTTTATAAGGGTATGAAACTTATAAATTCGTTCTGTTTTGTTCATTTGACAATACCGGTGTTTTTATTATTTTATTCACCAATATCATCAATTTATTTTTAATCAAGTCAAACCTGAATTATGTATCCTATAAAATGAGAAATATTTCCTTTTCCATCATAAATTTTTTTAACATAATGACGAAAATCTTTTTTCCCGCCGGCAGTTGTATAAATGGAAACTATTCTGTCAGAAAATGAAATATCTGAATTTACAAGATTTTTAAAATCTTCCATTACTGCTGTATAATCTTTTATATCCATTATATCCCTATAAAAAAATGAGCCGGACAAAAATTCAGAATCTGTGTAACCTGTAAGTTCTTCAATATTTGAACTGGCACATTCTACACTTAAATTTTCATCATTTTTCCAGATCATGTATGCAACAGGTCCGCGGTTGAAAAAATATTTCATTTCACTCAAAAATCTTTCTTCGCTCTTGTGCCTTGAAATTTCATAGGTAATTCCAACCATTTTTTTTGCTTCGCCTGATTCACCACGTTCAATAACCTGGCCTTTGTCACACACCCAGACATAGGAACCGTCTTTTCTTGTAAGCCTGTGCTCGCTGATATAATAATTTGTTTTGCCTTCAAGATGCATATTTATTGATTCTTTAGCAAAATTTCTTTCATTTGGATGTATATGGGACAAAAATTCTTCAATATTGCCTGTATTTCTTTTTTCATAAAAACCAAGAAAATTCTTCCATGAATCTGAATAAACTATATTTCCTGTAACCGGATTAAGTTCCCATACCCCTGTTTCAGTTACTTCAAGGGCATCGGAAATCATTTTTAAAGCATTTGATTCAGAAGATTTTTCAGTAAACATATTCTTGATTATAAAAACAATTCCAATTGACTCATTAAGATCAGTTGTAATTACTGAAGCTTTAAGCACTATCTGAATATTTCTTCTTGCAAAGTCAGTGGGTGAACATTCAAATATTATTTTTTTGGTTTTAATTATTGACTCAATTACATCATCACTGTCGCCCACATATGGAGTTGAAACAGCTGCCCTGAAATTAAACATATCACGAATATTTCTAATATCTGAATAATCTGAACTGAACCCTGTAAGCATTTGTGCTGATAAATTTACAGCAGTTACAAATCCGCTTATATCTGTAATTATTACACCCTCTTCTATTGCATCAAGAGATGATTTAAGGTTTATGTCCTTTTCAAGGCTCAAATTATAATATTCATCTTTTTCAGAAATAATATCAGATACTGTTTTGTTCATTCTGTCAGTATATGTATATAAAAACATAATTATAATCATGCACACAAGTGTTCCTAGAAAAATTTCAATTAAAAAATATTTTGCACCAGGATATGAGCCGTCTATCTGCTTGACAAAATACCCCCTGGAAAAAACCCTGAAAAGGTCGCTGTGAAAATTTGCTCTGGATACAATATAATTTTCATCTTCTACTTTAAGGAACAAAAGTTCAGAATCGTCATTTTCTGCTTTTTCAAAAATCTTTTTTGATACATCCCTTAAACCAGTGGAATAAATTTCTTCATGCCTTATTTCAGAACCCTCATATGAAACAAAAATAAACTCATAACCAAACAATTCCTTTAAACCGCCAACAATATCTGTAATGTCAAAAACAACATTCAAATATTGATATGTTCCAGATTTGGAAATATCCGAAGAAATAATATTTAAAAGGATTTTATTATTTTTTATACTGACTAGAGAAACTTTGTCATTTTCATTTAGTGCTGGCTGAAAATTTTTCAAATCAAGCTCTACAGGCTTTTCAGGATTTAAAATTCTCTTTGTTTCATCACTTATGAATTTAATATTGTAAATTTCTGGATATTCAATTTCGTTTTCTACACCCAAAAAAGCATAATTATTGTTTTTTAAAATCTGTGAAATATTTGTTCTTACCTCATTTAGCTCTCTTATGTTTTTTGAAACAGATTTCAACATATAATTTATGTCATTTTTGGATACATTTACTATATAATCCCTTTGCTCAAATAAATTAAAAAGATAAAAAATAGATAAAATTGCAGAAAGAAAAAAAATAGAAAAAATACTTATCCGTTTTTTTGAATCAAGAGAGGGAATAAACCAGGACAAAGGAAAAACATTTCCAATATTTTCATCCCTGATATCTTCGGCATTAAGATAAATCAAAAGGGAAATTGACAAAATCAGGCAAATTGAAAATATTGCTGCAAGGTATTTATAATGGAAAAAAAATACCAGAAAAAATGCTGAAAAACACCCAAGACTGAGTGAAATTGCAGAAAAAGAAAGTCTATTCATATTTCTCCCGAAAATTTTAGATAAATTTTTGAGGACAATCTGTAAAAAAACCGCTTACTCCAGATTTAATAAGCTTTGATGCTTTTTTGGGTTTATTGACTGTATAAGGAATTACTTTTTTACCAGTATGTCTTTTGTAATACCTGATATGCTTTTTGGATAAATTTACATGGCCCGGATGCCATGAAAATGCATTGAGTTTTCTTGTCAAACCAACCGGAGGCCTTGGTTCTCCTGAAGTTAAAATTCCTAAATTTGCAGTTTTGGAAAGTTCCCTTAATCTTAAAAGAATTTTATGGTTAAATGAAGAAAAAATCACCTGGTCAATCATGTTTTTTTTCTCAACAAGCCAAAGAATCATTGCTTCAGAGGATTTTTTGTCATCGCCTTTTTTATAAACTTCTGATTTTATCTCAATATTTAAAACAGCTCTGTCTTTTACAAGATTTAAAACTTCTTCAAGCCTTGGTACTTTTGCAGAAATTTTGCCTGAACTTAATATTTTTCCTGCATCAGCCTTATAAAAAATATCTGAATAAAAATTGTCCGATATTTTGCCGCGGCCTGTAGTTGTTCTGTCAAGGGTGTCGTCATGAATAACAACAATTTCATTGTCTTTTGTTATACCAACATCAAGCTCAATCATAGAACACCCTAAATTTAGTGCTGCTATAAAAGCAGGCATTGTATTTTCAGGAAAAAACGATGACAAACCTCTATGTGCCGCAAAAACCGGTTCTTTTAATTCTAAAAGTTTCATTTTAAATCCAGATCAATCTGTAAACAAAGATATTTTTTCAAATTTTGAAACATCAATAAGTCCAAAATCAGTAAGTTTAAGCTCAGGAATAACAGGTAGAGACAAAAAGCCAAGGCTTATAAAAGGGTCTTTTTGAATTGCACCAATTTTTTTAACTGCATCAAGAACATCATCCAGCTCTGCTTTTACCTCATCAAGAGTTTTTTCAGACATAAGCCCTGCAATTGGAAGAGCAAGGCAGGCAAGGATTTTTCCACTCTCGCACACTGCAAATCCGCCTTTCATTTCAATTACTTTTTTGGCTGCTGTTTTCATGTCTTCATCATTTGTTCCGCATACAATTATATTGTGTGAATCATGGCCTACACTTGAAGCAAATGCTCCTTTTTTTATTCCAAAACCTTTTACAAAACCCTTACCAGTACGTCCTTTTCCTGAATAACGCTCAACAACGCAAAGTTTTAAAATATCCCTTTTTGTGTCTGATACTGCAAAACCATTTTCTATTTTTGGAACATCCTTAAATCTTTTTGTAATAACCTGATGTTCAATTACTCCTATTATATTAATTTTTTTGTTTTCCTCACACTCAATTGAAAAATCAAGAGTTTCAGGGTCAACATTCATAACCTTTGGGCTTTCAGGCAAAGAACCAAAACTTACTGTTTTTGTATATTCTCCATTTTCAAAAACTTTTTTGCCTGATTTGTAAATTATATGGGGATTAAAATTTGCCAGATCTTTAAAAATAATAAGATCAGCAATTTTTCCAGGTGCAATTGCTCCCCTGTCTGTAAATTTAAAATGTCCGCAGGCAGACCAAGTTCCCATTCTTATTGCAATTATTGGATCAAGGCCAAGTGAAACTGCATCTCTTACTATTTCACTTATATGACCATGTGACAGGTCATGGGGATGCCTGTCATCAGTACACCACATCATTTTTTCAGAATTTTTTTCATTTATGGCCGGAAAAAGATCGTTCAAATTTCTTGCACAAGTTCCTTCCCTTACCATTATATTCATTCCAAGTGACAGTTTTTCAAGGGCTTCTTCATGACAAACGCATTCGTGGTCACTTGAAACTCCTGCATTTACATAGGCACAAAGATCTTTTCCAGTGACAAAGGGAGCGTGTCCGTCAACTGTTTTTTTACTTTCAAGACAGGCATTTATTTTTGCAATAACCTTTGGATCTCCTGCTATAACACCAGGATAATTCATTACCTCTCCAAGTCCTGCAACCAAAGGATTTTCAAAATAGGGCTTAATATCTTCTGCTTCAATAACTGCACCTGAAGTTTCCATATTGGTTGAAGGAACGCATGAAGGAATCATGAAAAAAATGTCAACAGGAAGATTTTTGGAAGAAGAAATCATATAATCAATGCCTTTTGTTCCAAGGACATTGGCAATTTCATGGGGATCTGCCACAACAGTTGTTGTTCCGCTTTTTAAAACTGCTTTTGCAAACTCTGGTACAGAAACCATTGAACTTTCTATGTGAACATGGGAATCAATAAGACCTGGAGCTGCAAAAAAACCTTTATAATCAATTTCCTCATCTGCACAATAATCGCCAAAACCTATTATTCTGCCGTTTTTAACTGCAATATTCTTTTCTTCTATCTGATCTGTAAATACATTAACTACTTTTAAATTTTTCAGTAAAAGATCTGCCTTATCACTCATTTACGGCCCCCTTAAATAAATTTTTAACTATAGCAGCCTTTAAAACATCAGGTTTTACCGGCTTGGTCAGATAATCATCCATTCCAGCACTTAAACATCTTGTTTTATCAGCTTTCACAGCATGGGCTGTTACAGCAATAACAGGAATATTTTTTTTAAGCTCTCCTGCTTCTCCGGCCCTTATTTTTTGTGCTGCTGTAATACCGTCCATAACAGGCATCTGAATATCCATCAAAACAAGATCAATATCTGTATTTAAAAGAAGGTCAATGCCTTTTTTTCCGTCAGCTGCAAGATAAATATTGGCTCCTTCTTTTTTTAAAATTGCCTGAAGAACCATCTGATTAACCTTATTGTCTTCAACAATTAGAATATTTTTATCAGCAATCAATTGTTCTTTATCATCCTTTCTTTTTTCAGATATTTCAAAACTATCCTTTTCAAGAGGGATTTCCACTGAAAACCCGTTTTTATGCCCGTCATAAGCTGTAAGCACTCTGCCGCCAATCTTCTCAATCATCATTCCTGCAACTGAAAAAAGAAAATCTGATTTATCTGCACAGTCGAAATCTTTATCAAAATCCAATCCCTGGTCCATAAAACAAGGAAGTCCTGAATTTTCATCTTTCAGACTTTGGGTTTTTATATTTATTTTAATAAGGTCAATACCGTTTTCATTTGAGGTGCAAAAGGCATCCATAATAAGATTTTCAGGCCCCCAGAATCTTAATGCGGTTTCAACCAGTGATCCTATTGAATTGGAAATCAGTTTTATATCTCCAATATATGAATTGGAAATTTTTTGATCTTTATTGAAAATAATATCAAAATCAGAAGAAAAAGAATATCTTTTGCATTGCTTTTTTATTCTTTCAATTAAATCAGAAAAAAGAAATTTTTCATTTTCAACAACCATTTCATCTGCATAAATTTTTGAAAAATCAAGAAGATCATTAATTAAAAAACTCATGTGATCAAGGCTTGACTTAATCATCACTGCCTTTTTTCTGTCTTCTGGCGAAAGTTCTTCTGAAGAAATAAGCATATGAGTAAACCCTGTCATTCCATTTAAAGGTGTTCTTAACTCATGATTTATATTTTCAAGAAAAAAAGATTTGATCCTGTCTGCCTTTTCAAGCTCTTTTTCAAATTTGTGCCTTTGGGTCACATCCCTTACAATACCTAAAAAACCTGTTAGTTTTCCCTTTGAAGAAAATTTTTTTGTTACTGAAGCTTCAACATGTTTTTTTGTTTTTTCACTGTTCAAACAGATAATTTTAAAGTCAATTCTCAATGTTTTATCTTTGACTTCAAAAAATTTCTGCATTTTTCTTTTTACACTTCTAATGCTTTCTTCATCTAAAAAATCAAACAATGACCTATCTTTTATTCTGCTGTAATCTGTTTCAAGAAGATTTGAAAGGCCTGGATTTAATAGAATAATTTTTCCGGTTTTATTTATTTCAAAACATGCATCATCCATGGTTGCAATAAGGTTTAAATACTCATTGCTTTTATTTTTAAGCTCTTTTTCAATAGTTTTTTTTTCTTCATAAAAAGTTTTAAGCTGAATATTTTTTTCAATGAGATCATACTCGTTTTTCTTGACTGCTGTTTCAAGATCCTTGTTTAATGAACCTATCCTGAATTTTTCCATTTCAAGATTTCGTTTGAAAAAAAAATCTTTTTTTTCGTATAATTCAAAAACAAAAGCAAGATATGCACCTAAAATATTTGCTGTAATAAGATAAATATTTATATAAATATAATCACTTGAAGAAAGTGTATTTCCAATATTTGCAGCGTTGTCTATTTTAAAAATAAAATCAGAAAAGTTAAAAACAACTGCAATACCTGCACCAGATAAAAAAGCCCAGGGCAAAAGAATTTTCAGTGTATAATTCATAAAAACTATAAGAACAAGACCAGTTAAAAAATAATATTTTGCTGAATCATCACAATATTTTATCAGAACTATTACACCTGAGCCTGCTGCAATAATGCCCACAGAAAAAAGAAAACCCGCAATTTTTTCATAAATCTTGAAAAAACTGAAAATTATTATCAGTAATGCAACAGGTGCAACAATACCAAGACGGATTATGTATATGTATTTTGCAAGATGGGGATTTTCACCTGCATGAAAATAACCAAGGCCAATATAAATTATTATTGCAATAAATATTAAAATTCTCTGATACCAAAGATTTTTCATTACATAATTTTTTTTAAATTCCCGGCTTTCTTCAAATGAGGGAGAGTAAGCATTAGTTTTCAAAACGTTTTCCATTTTTAATTGTTAAATTTCCCGGACCAGGCTTGGGAAGCCGTCAAACAAGAATAACTAAAGTTAAAAATCAAAGCGTTGAAAAGAAATAATAATTGAATGTCAAAACATTATGAGAAACTGAATTTAATCTTAAGTGAAAAATCAAACTTTAAAAAAACAAAAAATACATCTTAATTATATATCAAACAAAACCCATGGTAAATTTTTTATTAAGATTTAATAAAATTTTTTCCAAATTTATCAATAATTCTATTTACATTTTTTATTGCTGATAATGTATCTGAAAAAACAATTATACCATTTGAAACCATTTTTTTACCTTTGACATAAACATCTCTTACCTCTCTTCTTGAGGCTGCATAAACTATATGGGATTCTGGAGAATACATAGGGTTAAGACCTGGAAGATCATGATTTAAAACTAGAAAATCTGCATCTTTTCCAATTTCAAGGGAACCTGTTTCTCCTTCTATTCCAAGGGCCCTTGCAGAATCAATTGTAGCCATTCTAACTGCCTGCCTTGCAGACACAACAGTTGGATCAAGTTTATTGACCTTGTGAAGTTTTGCAGCTGTATCCATTTCACTTAAAAGACAAAGGTCATTATTGCTTGCAGCTCCGTCTGTCCCAAGTGCAACACATATTCCCTTTTCAAGCATTTCCGGAACAGGTGCTATGCCAGAAGCAAGTTTCATGTTGCTTTCAGGATTGTGTGAAACCTTTACATCAAATTTTTTGAAAAGCTCAATTTCTTCTTCATCTAGAACAACACAATGAACTGCTAGAAGATTTTTATTTAAAAGTCCTAAAGAATTCAGATATTTTACAGGTGTTTTACCGGTTTTCTCTATCAGCTGTGAAACTTCTGAAGCTGTTTCAGAAACATGGATCATCATGGGAAGATTATGTTTTAAAGAAAATTCATTTGCCCTTATAAGATACTTTTCGTCTACAAGATAAGTGGAATGGGGTGCTATACAAACTTTTACCAAAGGGTGGTTTTTATATTTGTCAAATAAAAACTCTGTATTTTCAAAGGCATGTTCTGGAGTCAGTGCACTTGGGGTTTGAAAATTTAAAATACCCTCCCCTGCAATAATTTTAATTCCTGCATCTATTGCAGCCTGTGCAGCCTGATCTTCAAAAAAATACATATCTGCAAAACAGGTAGTTCCGGCCTTGAGCATTTCAAGGCATGCCAGAAAAGTTCCTGCATAAACATCGCCTGCTTCAAGGGACCTTTCTGCCGGAGAAATTTCATCAAGCCATTCCATCAAGGGAAGATCATCTGAAAATCCCCTTAAAAGAGTCATGGCAGCATGGGTATGGGAATTTATAAGACCAGGCATTATTATTGAACCGCAAAGAGATTCTTTTTTATCAGCCTTTATATCAAGATTTTTCCCAATTTTAATAATTTTACCGTTTTTTACTGCAACATCGCCGTTTTGAATTATATTATTTTCATTGTCTACTGTTACAATTATACCGTTTGTAAGCAAAAGATCAGCTTTTAAATCCATAAATTACAACTTCCTTATTATTAATTTTAAAATATTTTCAAGCTTTTCTGCTGAATCATTTGCAACCTGAATTATGTCATCAATTTTTGCCTCTTCAGGCTCATCAGGATTGTTAATATTTGTTATTATTGACATTCCAAGCACACGCATACCTGCATGCCTGCCTGCAATAACCTCACATACAGTAGAAAGGCCAACAGCATCAGCACCTATTGTTCTTAAAAATCTGTTTTCAGCAGGTGTTTCAAGAGAAGGCCCTTTAAGTCCTGCATAAACTCCTTTGTGAACATAAATTCCAAGTTCTTCTCCTGCCTCAAAAACAAGATCTCTCAAACCTTTGTCATAGGTCTGGCTCATATCAGGAAATCTTGGTCCAAGATTTTCGTCATTTACTCCAACAAGCGGATTTTCTCCTGTAAGATTTATATGGTCTTCTATGACCATTAAATCTCCTGGTTTAAAACTTAAATTCAAACCTCCAGACGAATTTGTAACAATAAGATTTTTTACTCCAAGAACCTGCATAAGCCTTACAGGAAATGAAACCTGATCTGCAGTATAGCCTTCATAAAGATGAAATCTTCCCTTCATTACTATAACTTTTTTGCCTGAAATTTCTCCAAAAATCATTTCTCCGGCATGGCTTTCAACAGTTGAAATTGGGAAATGAGGAATTTCAGAATATGGAACAGATTCAATGACTCTCATAAAATCAACAGAGCCTCCAAGCCCTGTTCCAAGAAAAATGCCGGTTTCAGCTTCGGCAAAAATATCTTCAACAAATTCGGCTGCTTTTAAAGCTCTGCTATAAATCATTTTTTATCCTTTCCAGTTCTATTTCTGTTTCATAAACAAACTTTGCCGGTCCTGTCTTAAAAATATGATTGTTTGCCCTGTTCCATTTTATGTCAAGACTTCCGCCTTTAAGTCTTACAACTACTTCTTCCAGGGTTTTATTATTCAAAACACAGGCAGCAACACAAGCACAAGCACCGGTTCCGCAGGCAAGGGTTTCACCTGCACCCCGTTCCCATACTCTTACAGATATTTCATTTTCAGATATAATCCTTACAAATTCAACATTGGTTTTTTTGGGAAAAATATTAAAATTTTCAATTGCAGGCCCAAGTTTGAAAAAAAGAAAATCTTCAATATCATTTTCAATAAAAATAACTGCATGGGGATTTCCCATGGAAACACAGGTAATTTCAACTTCATTTCCAAGAACTTCTATTTTTTCAGAAATTATCCTGTCTTTTTTTAAAGTACAGGGAATAAGTTCCGGATCAAAAACAGGTTCTCCCATATCTACTTTTATATTTTCCACAATACCTTCAAAATTTATATCCAGCAGGGGAACAATGCTTCCGGCTTTTGTTTCTACATTAATAATCTTTTGCATTAATATAGACTTTTCATAGACATATTTTGCAAAACATCTCATTCCATTGCCGCACATTTCTGCCTCTGAGCCGTCTGAATTGAAAATTTTAAAACCTATGTCATGGGTTTTTGAACTGACAGCAACAATAAATCCGTCTGCCCCAAGTCCAAAATTCCTGTGACAAAGCTTTTTTGCAAGGGATGAATAGTCAATTTGATTTAAAATATTTGATTTTCTGTCATCTGCAAGAATAAAATCATTTCCAATTCCATGCATCTTAGAAAGCTTGATAAGCATAATATAATTTCTCCAAACAAATAATCAGCCCTGAATAAAAAATGCCTTTTTTGTCAATTCTAAAGTAAAATTCAAAATTTAACCCTCAAAATATTTTGCTGGCTGTAAAGTTAAATTTTTCACCTAAACTGAAACAAAATCCAAGTTTTAGACTGCCGCTAATTAATGTCTGAACAAAACGGCCATTCACTAATTCAGCCCATTATAATGGATATTTGTACAATTTCCCCATAAAGTTTTCAACCTCAAGAAAATCTTGTCCAAAATGCTTTATATATTCTGGAAGAAGAGGAACTTTTCCACCGCCGTCAGGCAAGTCTATCATATAATAAGGAACTGCCATACCGCTTATTCTTCCCCTAAGCATTTTCATTATTTTTATGCCTTCCCTTATATCAGGACGCAAATGGCCTGTTCCCCTTATAGGGTCTGGATGATGAAGATAATAAGGTTTTATCTTTATTTTCAAAAGATTTGTAAAAAGCTCTGAAAGTGCAGTGTAATTATTGTTTACGCCTTTTAAAAAAACGCTCTGGCAGCCAAGGGGAATTCCGTAATCAGAGGCTAAAAAAGAAGATTTTTTTGTTTCCTCTGTTATTTCCATGGAATGGTTAAAATGAGTGTTTATATAAACAGGTTCATATTTTTTTATTATCTGGCACAGGTTTTTTGTTATTCTCTGGGGAAGGGTTGAAAAAGTTCTTGTGTGTATTCTTAAAATGGAATCTTTTTTAATTTTTCTCAAATTTGAAAGAATAAACTCAATTTTTTCATCTGAAACAAGAAGAGGATCTCCGCCTGATAGAATAATGTCATCAACTTCATTATGGTTTTCAAGATAATTTAAAATATCAGTAAAATTGTCAAAAAAAGTTTCCTGATGAAGGCCGACCCGTCTTTTTCTCATGCAATGCCTGCAATAAACCGCACATTTATCTGATACAAGAAGTATTACACGATTTTTATATCTGTGAATCATATTTGGAACAGGCGACAAAATATTGTCTTCAAGAAAAGGGTCTTTTACTCCCTTTGAATCCAAAATTTCTTTTTCATCGGGAATTGCCTGAATCCACAAAGGATCGTTTTTTTCTTTTATAAGGGAAAAAAAATACCTGTTGATTTTAAAGGGATAAATGCTGTGAATTTTAAAAATATCCGGGTCTGCATTAAATTTTTTACAAATTTCATCCGGGCTTACCAGGTCAGAAGCAAAATTTTTCCATTGGTCTTTTAAATGCAAATTAAACCTGCCTTTTTTAAAAAAAGGCATTATCCAATTTAGTTTTAAATTTGTAAAGCCAAGATTTACAAAGGCAGGCAAAAAATTACGGCGGTTTAAAACCGCCGTAAATTGAGTTTATTCTTCCAAAGCAACATTTATTTTCTTTGGTTTTTTCTCTTCAGGCTTTGGAATTTCAAGTACAAGAACACCGTCTTTAAATTTTGCAGAAATCTTTTCTACGTTTACATCCATTGGAAGTGTAAATGCCCTGTGGAATTTTCCTGTAAATCTTTCTCTTCTGTAATAGTTGTCTTTATTTTCCTCTTTTTCAGTATTTCTTTCACCTTTAATTGAAAGAACATTGTCATTTACTTCAACATTTACATCTTCTTTTTTAAGGCCTGCAAGTTCGGTTTCAATAATAATTGCATCTTCTGTTTCATAAATATCAGATGCAGGCTTCCATGCTCCAATTGCACCTTCTTCCATGTCTGATGAATCCATTCTTGAAAATACATCATCAAACATTCTGTTAATTCTGTCCTGAAGACTTGCTACGTTTCTGAAAGGTTCCCATCTTACGATTGCCATATTATCACCTCCATAATTACTTATTGTTTTAAATAAAAGTTTAAAATAAAAATTATTAATGATAAATTACAATATGTTATATATTTAACTTCCTTTTGAATTAAAAGTAATCACTGGCTTTATACTGTCAATATTTGTTTGAAAATTTTTTTAGATTTATTTTAAAAAACTAAAATATAACAAAACCTTATCACTAAAAACAGGAATAACTTAACAAGTAAATTAAGGGAATTTTTGAATGATAAAAGAATAAACACCATTCAAATTATGTCAATACTCAAAGGCATGCCATTCTAATATGGAAAAAAATTTTTTTTTATTGTAAATAAAAATTCAGTTTACAATTAAATCAAGGTTTAACCATGCAGCTTGATAAAAAAAATTTAATTTCTCTCATAAAAAAACTTGCTCTTACTCCAGGCAAAAGCCTTGAAGAATCAAAAAGGCTTTTATTGATTGAAGAGTTCTTAAAAAAAAGATCAATAAATTTTCAAAAAGACAAGGCAGACAATATAATTATTCCTATAAAACAAGGGAAAAAAGAAGAAACAATTATTTTTGATGCTCATACAGATGTTGCAGGAAAAGGTTTTTGTGAAAATTATGAAGAAACCGCAGACATTATAAAAGGCCAGGGTTGTGCTGATGATCTTTTTGCTGTATCCATGCTTCTTTTTTTATGTGAAAAGCTCAAAAATAAAAATATTAAAAAGCCTTTTACAATTCTTCTTTCATCTGGAGAAGAAGGCATTGGGAACCTTTATGGAGTAAAAAATTTTATTTCAGATTTCAATTCAGTACCAGAGCTTTTTGTATCCTTTGACCTTTCATACAATACAATTTCATTTAATGGACTTGGCTCAAAAAGATTTGAATGCAAAATTTTCACAAAAGGCGGACACAGTTTTGAAGATTTTGGCAGCCCAAATGCCATTGAAACAATGTGCAGTCTTTTAAATTCAATAAAAGGAAAAATTACTGAAAATTTTTTAAAGGACAAACCAACATTTAATGCCGGAAAAATCAACGGTGGAACTTCCATAAATCTTATTGCAGATTATTGCTTATGCCTTTTTGAATTCAGATCAGAGTCCCAACAACTTCTTCAAAAAGCACAAGATATTACTTTTAAGCTGATAAAAGAATTTGAAAGCCCTGACATAAAAATTGAAATTAAAGACATTGGTTCAAGGCCTGGAGCTGATTGTATAAAAAAAGATGAAATTTTAAAAAAAATAATGCCGGTTTTTAAAAAAAACAATCTTGCCCCTCAAATAAAATCCATGAGCACCAATATAAACGCAGCTTTAAGCAAAAACTGGCCGTCTTTTTGCACAGGTCTTTGCGATTGCGGAAATTTCCATACTGAAAATGAATATATAAAAAAGGATTCCATTGACAAAGGCTGGAATCTTCTTATTGGACTTATAAAAGAGTTTGGTATAGTCTGCTGATTATGAATAATAAAGTAAACTTTAAAAATACAGCTCTTGTTGTTACAGATGTTCAGGAAAAACTTTTCAATTCAATGCATGAAAAAGAACAACTTAAACAAAATCTCATAAAACTTGTTAAAGGGTTTGAAATATTACAAATACCTGCAATTTTTCTTGAACAAAACCCAAAAGGCCTTGGAAATACAATTCCGGAAATAAAAAATCTTGGATTTATGCCTGTAAAATTTGAAAAAATGACATTTGGCATAAAAAACCATGAAAAATTTTTTAGCCATATAAATAAAATGAAAATAAAAGATATTTTCATCTGCGGAATAGAAGCACATGTTTGTGTTATGCAGTGTACAAGAGATTTAATTAAAAATGGACAAAATGTTCATCTTGTATCTGACTGTGTATCCTCAAGAAATGAAAAAAATTTAAAAACAGGGATAAAAAGAATGATTTATGAAAAAGCAGTTATTTCTTCCTGCGAAACAGCCCTGTTTGAAATGCTTGAAACATGCGAAAGAAAAGAGTTTAAACAGATTTTAGAACTGGTAAAATAAAATGAAATTATTTTTGCAAAGCTTAAAAAAAAATCTCTACCTTTTTTTTAAAGATCCGGTTGGAAAACTTGAAATTCAGCCCCAGCTTAAAAGAGCACTTTATGATCTTAACTTTAAAGGCCTTACCCCAATCCAGAAAAAAGCCCTTCCCAAAGGAATAAAAAAAAGAGACATCATAGGACAGGCACAAACAGGAACAGGCAAAACAGCAGCCTATCTTACCATACTTTTTTCAGGTCTTTTAAAATCAAAGCCAGATCACAATCATCCAAGAGCACTTATTCTTGCACCTACAAGGGAACTTGTTGTTCAAATTTACAAGGAAGCCCTTAAAATAGGCGTATATACAGATTTAAAATCTGTGTGCATCTATGGCGGTGAGGACATGAACAAACAAAGGCAGATTTTAAAAGAAAATCCCCAGATAATTATTGCAACGCCTGGAAGACTTTTAGGATTTCTTGAGGAAAGAGCTTTAAATCTTTCCAAAACTGAAATTTTTGTAATTGATGAAGCAGATAGAATGCTTGATATGGGTTTTATGCCCGATGTAAGAAGAATTGAATCAAAGCTTCCTTATAAAGGCAAACGCCAGACTCTTTTTTTCAGTGCAACCCTGCCCGAGCAAGTAACAAGATTTGCACTGAACTGGACAGAAAATCCAAAAGAAATCAGAATTGACCCTGAACACATAACATCTGAAAACATTGAGCAAAAAACTTATCTTGCAACAAGTGACCAAAAATTTGCCCTTCTTTTAAATTTTATAAAAAAGAAAAAAGCAAAAAATACAATAATTTTTACCAACCAGAAATATGTTGCAAAGGAAATTTATGACAAGCTCAGAAGATACAGGGTCAACTGCCGTCTTTTAACAGGTGATGTTGCCCAAAACAAAAGACTTAATGCTCTTGAAGATTTTCAAAAAGGCAGATCCCATATTCTCATTGCAACAGATGTTGCTGCAAGAGGCCTTCACATTGACAATGTTACCCATGTTATAAACTACAATATGCCAAACAAGGCTGAAAATTATGTCCACAGAATCGGCAGAACAGGCCGTGCAGGAAAAAAAGGGAAATCAATAAGTTTTGCCTGCCAGGAAGATTCTTTTTATATTCCTGCAATAGAAGAATTTACTGAAACAAAATTTCATTGCGAATATCCGCCTGAAGAATGGCTGATTCTTCCGCCGCCGCCGCCGCCTGTTAAGGAAGCCATAAAAAAAACAAGGGAAATTATTCACCCTAGAAAAATAAAAAAACCGCCCTCAAAAGCCATTGTTTCTCCAAAACCGTCAATTTTGAAAACTGAACCGGTAAAACCAAAGAAAAAAATGGCAAAAACAATTTATAAAGACGGAAAAATTATAAGAATCGAACAATAGCTTCGGAGTAAATTTATGTACAGATCGCTTTTGCTGAGCAATTCAACAATGCCTGGATATCCATATCTTGAATGGTGCAGAGATATTTTAAATGATTTTTTAAAATCAAAAAAAAATATTATTTTTATTCCATACGCTGCCGTAAGATTTTCCTTTGATGAATATGAAAGCATGGTTTTAAAAGGACTTCTTACAGATAAAAAAATCAGGTCAATCCACAGGTTAAAGGAAAAAACAAAGGAAATAAAAGATTGTGATGCAGTTATTACAGGCGGAGGAAACACATTTATTCTTAAAAAAAGACTTGAAGATGAAAACTTATTTAATGAAATAAAATCAAAAATCAAAGAACCTGATTTTTTATACTGCGGCTGGAGTGCTGGTGCAAATCTTGGGGGATTGTCAATAAAAACCACAAATGACATGCCAATAGTTGAACCCCTTGATTTTAACGGCCTTGGTGCAGCTGATTTCCAGATAAATCCCCATTATACAGATAAATCCCTTGAAAACCACGGCGGTGAATCAAGAGATGACAGACTTATTGAATTTTCAATTATAAATCCAAATGTTTTTTGTGCGGCCATACCCGAAGGCAGCGGACTTTTTGTTGAAAAAAACGGAAAAAAAGCAGAGTTTTTTTCCAAAGAAAAACCTGCAAAAATTTTTTACCAAGGTAAAATTCATCAAACTTTAAAAAACGGCGAAGTTTTTCAAATTCCATGAATATTCTTTTATTTGAGTCAAATAATTTAACTACTGACAATACAATTGAAATTACAGGTCAAAAAGCCTCACATATAATAAAAGTATTAAAACTTGGCAAAAATGACTCAATCAAAACCGGAGAAATAAACGGAAAAACCGGATTCTCAAAAATTCTTTCCATAAAAGACAACAAGGTTCTGCTTTTGCCTTTTCATGACAAAGAACCAGTTCAAAGCCTTGACATCTCTCTTATAACAGCACTGCCAAGACCAAAGGCTGCAAGAAGGATTATTTATTCAGCAGCCTTGCTTGGAGTTAAAAAAATTTATCTTATAAACTCAGCCAAGGTTGAAAAAAGTTATTGGCAAAGTCCTTTGATAGATGAACCTGAAATAGAAAAACAGCTGATAAATGCACTTGAGCAAAGCGTAGATACTGTTATGCCAAAAGTTATCAAAAAAAATCTTTTCAAGCCATTTTGCGAAGATGAACTCCCTTTTATTTTAAAAAATTCAAATGGATATCTTCTTGACCCATATTCATTAAATGAATTTCCAAAAAATCCTCCAAAAAAACATTCAGTCCTTATTATAGGACCTGACGGCGGATTTACAGATTATGAGAATAAAAAATTAATTGAAGCTGGTGCGTTGCCCTATTTTCTGGGTAAAAGGATTTTAAGGGTTGAAACTTCTGTTGTAGCTGCAATATCAAAATTTATTTAGCTGCTGAACAAAAACTGCTTTTTTTAATTTCTAAGGCTGACTTTTTCATCTTCCGTTAAATGAACAAAAAATTCTGTTTTTCGGGTAATCACCAAATATATATTTCTCCAATTTATTCCTGCATAAAAACTTAAAATCTTGAAAAACTTTCATATTAATTTATATTTTAAATACTAAGCCTTACAAAGAACACACCTTGAGAGCAAAAGTTCAAAAAGAAGGAGCACCATAAATGAGCTATATCAAAATCAGATTCGGAAATCCGGTAGACTGTGCCGGAAGCAGCAAATATCAAATGTTTCAGCCCATAAATCCAATGTTTTCATTTGAAGATACATGGAAACCCCAGATGGATATTTATGAAACTGAAGAGGAAATTATAATTACAGCTGAAATATCAGGGGTTACAAAGGAAGAGCTTGAAATTGAAATTGATGAAAAAGCTGCAAGAATAAGCGGAACAAGAAAACCATCGCTTCCTGCAAAAGACGCAAGATACAGGCTTGCTGAAATTCAGTACGGCAAATTTGAAAGGGTAATTTTTCTTCCGGCTCAAATTGATACTGAAAAAATATCAGCAACCTATCAAAACGGATTTCTTCATCTCAGGCTTGGCAAGGCTTCAATAAAAAAATTTCATACAATTGAGATTGAAGAAGAAAAATAAGTTATTAGATTTAACAAATACCTGTACTTTGGTCTGAACTCGAAATCAATCTAACCTTGGAGGTAAAAAAATATGCAGGAACAGCAGCCATCTATTGAACTCAGCCAGCAGGACCTTCCGGCAAGAATACCAATAATGCCGCTTATTGATGTTACACTATTCCCCAAAATGGTACTTCCCCTTGTTGTAAAACATGAACAGGGTAAACAGCTGATAGACGATGCAATGGCAACAAACAGAATTGTAGGATTTGTTGTTTCAAAAAAAGGAAAAGACGAAGATAACCCCACAGCAGATGATCTTTACGAAATAGGCTGCGGAGCAATAATTTTAAAAATGGCAAAGGCTGAAGACGGAAGAGTTCAGCTTCTTGTTCAGGGAGTAAAAAGATTTAAGCTCAATAAAATTGTAAAAGACAAGCCCTATATGACAGCAGAAATTGAGCAGATTAATGAACCAGACGACCATGACAAGGAAATTCAAGCCATAACAAACAATCTTTTGGAGCTTTACCAGAGCATAATAGAATTATCCCCCGGTCTTCCAAAGGAAATGATTCAGCTTGCAAAAACAATTGAAGAACCTGCAGTTCTTGCAGATATGATAGCATCAACCATAAATGCAAGCCCTGAAGAAAAGCAGGAAATTTTATCAACAATTGATCTTAAAAAAAGGCTCAGGGAAGTTACCAAGCTTGTAAACTACCAGCTTGAAATTTTGCAGATAGGTTCAAAAATTCAGTCCCAGATAAGAGAAGACATGAACCAGAAGCAAAAGGAATATTATCTCCGCCAGCAGATGAAGGCAATCCAGCAGGAACTTGGAGACACAGACGACACAAACCTTGAAATAGAAGAATACAGGGAAAAAATAGCAAAAACCAATATGCCTGAAGAAGCAAAAAAAGAAGCTGAAAGAGAGCTTAAAAGGCTTTCAAGAATGCATCCTTCTTCTTCTGAATATACAGTTGCTTCAACATATCTTGACTGGATGACCGCAATTCCCTGGGATGAATCATCAAAAGACAATCTTGATATCAAGGCTGCAAGAAAAATTCTTGATGATGATCATTTTGGACTGGAAAAACCAAAAAAAAGAATAATTGAATACCTTGCCGTAAGAAAACTCAAACCAGATTCAAAAGGTCCGATCCTTTGCTTTGCAGGTCCTCCGGGAACAGGAAAAACTTCACTTGGAAGATCAATTGCCAATTCACTTGGAAGGGAATTTGTAAGAATTGCACTTGGAGGCGTAAGAGACGAAGCCGAAATCAGAGGACACAGAAGAACCTATGTTGGTGCTTTGCCAGGAAGAATAATCCAGGGAATAAGAAGAGCTGGAACAAACAACCCTGTATTTATTCTTGACGAAGTTGACAAGCTTGGAAACGATTTCAGAGGTGATCCGTCTTCTGCCCTTCTTGAGGTTTTAGACCCTGAACAGAACAATTCTTTTGTAGATCATTACCTTGATGTTCCCTTTGATCTTTCAAAAGTCATGTTCATAACAACTGCAAACGTAATCCATACAATTCCTCCGGCATTGAGGGATCGAATGGAAATAATTGAACTCTCAGGATATACTGAAGATGAAAAAATAAAAATTGCAAACAAATATCTTATTCCAAGACAAAGGGAAGCACACGGCCTTAATTCAAAACAAATATCTTTTACCCAGGGTTCAATAAAACACATAATTGAAGACTATACCAGGGAAGCAGGACTAAGAAATCTTGAAAGGGAAATTGCTTCAGTTATAAGAGGGGTTGCAACAGAAGTTGCACAGGAGGAAATAAAATCTGCAACAATTCAGGTAAACACTTTGTCAAAATATCTTGGACCGGCAAAAATAACTCCGGAATCAAAACCAAAAATTGATTCTCCAGGTGTTGCACTCGGCCTTGCATGGACTCCGGCAGGAGGTGATGTTTTATATGTTGAAGCAGCAGCCATGGAAGGAAAAAAAGGTCTTATTCTTACAGGTCAGATGGGTGATGTAATGAAGGAATCTGTAAGTGCTGCATTGAGTTTTATAAGAGCAAACAAGGAAAAGCTTGATATACCTGAAAACTTTTTTGAAAACCATGAACTCCATATTCATGTGCCTGCAGGTGCAATACCAAAAGACGGCCCTTCAGCAGGAGTTACAATGCTGTCAGCAATTACATCACTTGCTCTTGGCAGAAAAATAATAAAAGACCTTGCAATGACAGGAGAAATAACATTAAGAGGTGAAGTACTTCCTGTTGGCGGAGTAAAAGAAAAGGTTCTTGCAGCACACAGAATGGGAATTAAAACTGTTATTCTTCCAAAGGATAATGAAAAAGACATTGATGAAATACCAAAAAAAGTTAAAAAAGAAATGACTTTTCACTTTGTAAGAAAAATGATGGATGTGGTTAAAATTGCAATAGAACAATAACAAATCAAAAAAACAGCGGCCGCATCCCTCAAATTAAAGGGGATGCGGATTTTATTATGAAAACTAAATTTTTTTTTATATTTATTTTATTTATTCTGATTTTAAGCTCGTGTTCCTCAAAACAGCAAAACCATGAGGAAAAAAGCACAGGCTCTTCTTATTATGTATATGGCAAAAAATATACTCCGGTGAAAAGCTCAAAAGGTTTTTACCAGTCCGGCAATGCTTCCTGGTACGGGAAAAAATTTCATGGAAGAAAAACAGCCAGCGGAGAAACATACAATATGTATGAAATGACCTGTGCACATAAAACCCTTCCCTTTAATACAGAGCTTGAAGTTGAAAACCTTATAAACAAGAAAAAAACCATTGTAAGAGTAAATGACAGAGGCCCTTTTGTTAAAGGAAGAATAATTGATCTTTCATACAAGGCCGCAAAAGAGCTTGGAATTGATATTTCAGGCACAGCACCTGTAATAATAAAATCATTGAACAAAGGAAACTTTGACAAGGGAGATTTCAGTGTGCAGACAGGATCATTTGCAAACCATGACAATGCACTGAATTTAAAAAAAGAACTTTTAAAACAATTCAGCCATGTTTTTATTACAAGTGCTGAAATAAACGGACAAACATTTTACAGAGTCAGAGCAGGAAAATTTAAAAGCCTTTATCAGGCAGAAATAAATGAAGAAAAATTAAGAAAAAATGGTTTTCCAAATGCCTTTGCAGTTGCTCTAGACTAAAAAGAAGCCTGTAATTTATGAATAAAAAACCAGTAGTTTTCATAGACAGGGACGGAGTAATAAATTTTGACTCCCCTGATTATATTAAATCATGCGATGAACTTTTTTTTATTCCCAAAAGCATTGATGCAATTGCAAATTTAAGCAAATCAGGACATGATGTTTTTGTAATCACAAATCAGTCTGTTATAGGACGAAAAATGGTTACGCCTGAGGGTTTAAAAAAAATATTTGCCAAAATGACTGATGCTGTTAAGGAAAAAAACGGAGATATTAAAGAAATTTTTTTCTGCCCACATATTCCAAAGGACAATTGCTCATGCAGAAAACCAGCTCCAGGCCTTTTTTTTCAGGCAAGGGACAAATACGGACTTGACCTTTCCAATTCAGTAATGATAGGCGACAGTTCAAAGGATATGATTGCAGCAAAAAATGCCGGAGTAAAATTTAAAATTCTTGTTCTTACGGGAAACGGAAAAAAAGCACAAAAAGAACTTAAAGAAAAACAAATATTTACTGATTATATTGCAGCAGACCTTTATGATGCTCATAAATGGATAATTAAAAATACAGGGCCCCGATGATTACAGTCAGCGGAACAGTTTTAAATCTTACTTTCCACAATCCATCAAACGGCTATACAGTTGCAAAACTCAAACAGTCTGAATTTTCAACTTCAATGACAATTGTTGGAATAATGGATGAAATTTTTCCAGGAGAAAAACTTGAGGTAACAGGCACCTGGGAAGAACACGACAAATTCGGGGAACAATTCAGAGTTCATTCCTATGAATCAATTATTCCAGACAGTGAAGAAGAAATAATCAATTATCTTACATCAGGAATTATTGAAGGCATAGGCAGATCTACTGCTTCAAAAATTGTGGATTTTTTTGGAAAATCTACAATTTCAATTATAGAATCAAGCCCTGAATCACTTGCAGATGTCCCTGGAATAGGCAAAAAAAAAGCACAGTCAATTGCCTCGGCATGGAAAAACCACAGCTATGCAAGACAGCTCAGACAATATCTCCATGAGGCAGGAATACCTTCAGAATATACACCACAGATAATTATCAGATACGGGAATCTTTCACTTGATGTTGTTACAAAAGATCCATACAGAATTGTAAAGGAAAACCCATATTTCAGCTTTGATATTATTGACAGGCTTGGCAAAAAAGCCATGATTGAACCATCTGACAATTCAAGGTTATCTGCAGGAATTGTCTGTGTTCTTGACAAGGCTTCAAACAGCGGCCATTGTTTTCTTGGACTTGAAGACCTTAAAAAAAGAACAAAAAAACTTACAGGTTCACAAGAAAACGCAATTGACAATGCAATTGAAATTTTGCACAGGGAATCATTTATAGTTAAGGAAAAAATTGATCTTGAGGAAGTTATTTATCCTTTTCATCTTTACAAGGCTGAAAAAGGAACTGCCGATAAAATAAATGCTCTTTTTGAAATTCCGCCTGAAAAACTTCTTATCAGCAATGAAGAAATAAAAAATATCACAGCCACTTATTTAGGGGTTATTCCCTCAAAAGAACAATTTGATGCTATTAAGGGAATTCTTAATAAAAAAGCAGGAATAATTACAGGCGGACCAGGTACAGGTAAAACAACAATTATAAAGGCTCTTTGCAATATTTTTGCTCATCTTGGCAAATCAATTTCACTTGCAGCACCTACAGGCAGAGCTGCAAGAAGACTTTCAGAAGTTACAGGAAACAAGGCTGAAACAATACACAAACTTTTAAAATTCAATCCTTTAACAGAGCTTTTTGATAAAAACGAAACCAATCCTCTTGACTGCGACGTACTTATAATTGATGAATCTTCAATGATAGACATAATAATGTGCTATCATCTTTTAAAAGCTGTTACCATAAACACAAGAATAATATTTGTCGGAGATATTTTTCAGCTTCCTTCGGTTGGCCCGGGCAATTTTCTTTCTGACATAATAGAATCTTCTAAAATTCCTTCTTTTCAGCTTACTGAAATATTTCGCCAGGCCAAGCAAAGCCCGATTATAATGAACGCACACAGGGTTAACTCAGGAATGCTTCCTTTAAAAGATGAAACTACAAAAGAGCTTTCTGAATTTTATTTCATAAAAAACGAAAGTCCGCAAAAAGCAGTTGAAACAATAGTTGAGCTTTTGACAAAAAGAATACCCAGCAGATTCGGACTTGATCCAATGGAGGAAATTCAGGTAATAACTCCAATGCATAAAGGTGAAACCGGTACTTTAAATCTCAATAAAGTTCTTCAGGAAAAACTCAACCTCTCAAGGGAAAAAATAAAGTCAGGTTCAAATATTTTTAAAAAAGGCGACAAGGTAATGCATCTTGTCAACAATTACGACAAGGAAGTTTTTAACGGAGATATTGGAAAAATCAAATCAGTAAAGTTTAAGGATGAAATTGTTGAAGTAATTTATCCTGACTATCCTGAAAAAAGAATTGTTGAATACAGTTTTGATGAACTTGAGGAGCTTTCCCTTGCTTATGCAATTTCAGTTCACAAATCTCAAGGATCAGAGTATCCTGCTGTTATAATTCCCCTTATGACCCAGCATTTTCCGCTTTTACAGAGAAATCTTTTGTACACAGGAATGACAAGGGGAAAAAAGCTTCTTATTATTGTTGGAAGTTCACGTGCACTTGAAATTGCAGTAAATGAAAACAGAGCCTCAAAAAGATTTTCATATTTAAAACAAAGACTTTGCCCGATTCTAAATTGATATAAGGGAATATATATGAATAAAAAAACCTGGTTTTTTCAAATAACCGGCTGGACCTGCATAGCAGGTTCAATTACTTTATTTGCACTAGCCGGAACAGATATATTACTTGCAAGCGAATCTTTTAACAGCCCGATTTATTATGTTCCTGCTGCTTTACTCGGGATTTCAGGGGTTTGTCTTGCAATCTGTGCTTATATTTATTACAAAAAAAAGAAACAAAAAAAAGAAACTATAAATATTTTTGATATTCTTACAAAATACAGCGGTCAAATAACTCCCAATGAATTTTCACAAGAAAGCGGTTTAGACCCTGATGAGTCAAAACAAAAGCTAGACGATATGCATAAAAACGGGATTTGCAGGCTTTATGTGACAGAAAGTGGTTTACTAATTTATCATTTTCCAGATTTTGAATTTGATGGTATTGTTAGTAAGCATTAAAATATACATTTTTCAAAAAAATATTAAAAATTAATTAAAAACTAAAATTTTAGTTTCAAAACTATTTATAAATTTAAATAATGAGCTGAATATAATGAACAAATGGAATGTACTTGCTGGTTTATCATGTCTTAGTGGTGCAATAATGTTTTTATTTGGAATGATATCCGATATTATGCAAAGAGAATCAAATCTTCATACAATAAATCTTTATGAGTTTCTTGGGGAAGAAAAAACCATGTGGATTTCAGATCTTCCTTCAAAGCTGGTTATGAATGGATTTGACAAACTCTTTAATTTACAAATTTATATATTATTATTAATAATTGGAGCAATTATTTTTATTTTAAATGGTATTTTTAGAAAAAATTAACAGAAAAATAAAATTAATATTTTTTTTATATCTATATTTGCTCCGAACTTATAAAAAACTCAATTTTTATAAAAATTTTTGGGTTGCCATAAAACAAAACAATTTTTATTTATCTTTATTTCAATTATTTTTTTGACACCTTAGCTATGTAAAAAAAATTTATTAATTTATCGATAAATAGCTATAAAATTAACTTTTAATAAATCATCAGCTATAATTTTATCAAAAAAATCATTTTTATTTCCTAAATTTTTTGAAATTCTTGTTTTATAAACACAGCTTAAATTTCTTCACTATTTTTAAAGTAAAATTTATTATAAATTCAAATATATAGCGATTTCAGTAATTTTGAAATTTTCAGAGTGAACAGTGTTATTTTAATTCTTTTCAAGCTCATGTATCCAATATAGTATTCACATGAGTTATTAAAAACAAACCTAACTAAGGAGGTCTTTTATGATAGTTGGACTTCTAAAAGAAATCAAAGCTGAAGAAAACAGGGTCTCAATGACTCCTGCTGGTGCTGAAGTCATGAAAAACAACGGTCACAAAGTATTAGTTGAAAAAAATGCCGGTGTTGGAAGCGGATTTTCAGATGAAGACTACAAAAAAGCCGGAGCAGAAATAGTTGATACTCCAAAAGGTGTTTTTGAAGCATCAGACATGGTAATGCATGTTAAAGAACCTCAGCCCTCTGAATATGCACTAGTCAAAAAAGATCAGATAGTTTTTACCTATTTCCATTTTGCAGCAGATGAATCCCTTACAAAGGAATTTCAGAAAACAAATTCTGTTGCAATAGCCTATGAAACAATTGAAAACCCTGACGGAAGCCTCCCTCTTCTTACCCCAATGAGTGAAGTTGCAGGAAGAATGGCAACCCAGGAAGCAGCAAGATTTCTTGAAAGAGCCCAGGGCGGAAGAGGCGTATTAATGGGCGGAGTTACAGGTGTTAAGCCTGCAACCGTTCTTGTAATAGGCGGCGGTATTGTTGGTACAAATGCAGCTCTTATGGCAGCAGGACTTGGAGCAAAAGTATATATCCTTGACATGAACCTTAACAGACTTAGAAAACTTTCCGAAATCATGCCAAAAAATTGCTTCCCTCTCATGAGTTCACCAGCAACAATAAGAGAACTTGCAAAAGAAGCAGATGCAATTATTGGAGCAGTTCTTCTTCCTGGTGCAAAGGCTCCAAAACTTATTAACGAAGAAATACTTAAAACAATGAAAAAAGGCTCAGTTATAGTAGACGTTGCAATTGACCAGGGCGGCTGCTTTACCACATCTAAGCCTACAACCCATGGAAATCCTGTTTTTGAAGTTGAGGGAGTAGTTCATTATTGTGTTGCAAACATGCCTGGTGCTGTTCCAATGACATCAACCATGGCTCTTACAAATGCAACACTTCCTTATGCAGTTCAGCTTGCAAACAAAGGCTGGAAACAGGCAGCTAAAGACAGCGAACCAATCAAGCTTGGAATTAACATGATTGACGGCAAAATAACTTACAAAGAAGTTGCTGAAGCATTTAACATGGAATACACACCTGTTGACAGCTTTCTTTAATATAAAATCAGTCTGAAAAAAGGCCGGATTAATTTCCGGTCTTTTTAAATCTAAAAGTCATCAAACACAATATCCTTAAAATCATGGGCTATAACAATAAGCCTTGACCCTCTTCCAGACAAAAGCCTTTCCTTTCCATCTTTTTCACCAGGATTTATAAAATACTGATTATTTTCAACAAAACCTGTAATTATAAACTTTGGAAGGGCATATAAAGAGGCTTTGTAAATCTCATGAAAAGTTTTATTTGCAAACTTTTCAGGAATTTCAACAAGAAAAATTTCCGGAGTACCCTTGCCTGAAGTAAGAAGATTGTCAAAAATTTCAATAACACCAGGATTAAATGAATTTTGTGCAATAAGCTTTTCTGTTATATCTCCAAGACATACAGCTTCATTTATAACATTCATATCAATAAACTCCCTGTTTGAAGAATCAATCAGCTCCATTACTGTATGAATTGCAGGATTAAATTTTTCAATTGCCATAGCTGTAAGGGTTGAAGGTGCATCAGCATAATCTCCGTAATTTGGATCTGCAAGTATAATTGCTGCACCGCAGTTTTTAATTCCTGCCTTTTCAAGAACATCTTTATTGGCAGGATCACCAAAAAAAAGCCTTAGATTTTCATGTTCAAAAGGACACCATGAAGGATTATTTTTCATTAAATTTTCATCCTGAATTATTATGGAAAGCTTAAAATCCTTTTCCCTGCTTCCATAAAGAAGTTCATCTGCAATACTTTTAAGATTTGAATTAATATTGCAGATAACAACATTATTATTTTCAAGACTTTTAAAGGAAGAATTAGAACAAAAACCATCTACACACACAAATTTATTCTGTCTGAAATATTTGAATTTATGGTTTTTTAAACTTTTATTGTATTTTTTTTCTATGTCAAATCCAGGTTCTTCATAAGCAATTAAAATAAGATAATCATTATTGTCAATTGAAAGATTAACCCCATATTTTTGTCTGAATTTATCTGCAAAGGGATTAATTATTAAATCATAATTTCCACTGTCTTTTCTGTATTTATAAGCACCAACAGGAATTATATTATTGTCTTCATCAAAAAAATATTTCTGGATTTCATTAAAACCTGTTTCTCCAAAAAAATCAGGAACCTTTACCTTATAAAATTCGCATGAATCAGACGAAAATGTCATAAGAGACCTGTAAATTTCTGTTACCCCAGGATTTAAAACCCCCTGGCTTATAAGTTTTTCAGAATAAACAGAGCTTACAATAAAATCTGTATTAGCCATTATTTTTGCAAATTTCATGGATTCTAAAAGATTAAGCTGAACAGTTACCGGAACATTTTTATTTACAGCATTTAAAGCTATAGCCTTCATAAGGCAGTTATGATCAGATGATTCAGTATTTTTTTCATCTTTATTCTGAGACAGAACTATTACCCTTTTTGCCAAATCAATATCTGCTTTTTTAAGTATTTCAGGATTTAAAGGTTCACCTTTTAAGGCAACAACCCTTTTGTAAACAACTGGAATTGAAATCATAAGTTCATCTGCATTGGTACAAACCGCAAGAATATAATATCGTCCGCCAAATGCATTGTAGAGCTGCCTTATTACATAATCAAGGTGCTTGTTAAAGCCAAGGATAACAATATGATTTTCCATTTTTGAATTAAAAGGCTTTAACCGGATTTTTCCTTTTCTGTTAAACTTTCTCACAAGAATTGAAACTATTTCAGCTGTTACCATACCCACAACGCAAATACCGGCAATAAGAAAAATTGTTACAACAGCTTTTCCGGCTAAAGAAACCGGTTCCTTATCCTCAATTCCTGAAATAAGAACTATTATCATATGCCAGTAGGATTTCCAGTAATCGCTGAAAGGTCCGTCTGAATCGGCAAATTCAATTTCTGTAAAATAAACAATATTTGCTCCGGCAATAAGAGCAATTACACACAGCACAAAAAGATTATAAAGGTTATCAAGCTGATACTCATCACGAAGTGCAGACATTTTGTTTTTAAAATTATTAAAGGAATTGTAAAGATAGTCATTATATCTTAAAAGCCTTAAAAGTCTCAAAAGCCTTGCCATCCTGAAAAGCCTGAACATCATAAAATTTGTGCTGAACAAAAGAAGTGAAGGAAGAATTGCAATAAGATCTATGACTGCATAAAAAGTAAAGGGGTATTTGAGTTTATTTTCTGAAAAAACCCATCTGATAATGTATTCAAATGAGAAAAGCAGAGCAAAAAATATTTCAATTTTTATCCACAGGCTTCTGTATACCGGAAACATATAGTCTATTGGAATAATAATACATGAAAGAAGTATGCAGATAAAAATAAAAACTTCTGCTGTTTTTTTTACTGATTGCAATGGTTAAATCCTTTGGAAAAGGTTTTATTTAATATTACTCTTTTTTATCATTATGCCTGATTTTAAAGGTCAAATGATTTTATCAGAAAGATTACTTATTTTCCAAAGAGATTTAACCCCAAATTATGTATTTTAATTTTTTTAGTTTAAAATTCTTAATAAATTAAAGCTATTATATTTACTATATATTTATCAGCTTGCTTTTTTCACATCAATTTTTTCAAGAGACTTACTCAGACTGTCTATTTTATTCATTTAATAAAATTGATCTAAAAAAATTAAAGTACTATGCTTTTTAAAGAATTTATCAAATTTTCATATTTAGGAATTATCTCTTTTTTATTTTTAATTTCTTCTTTTTTCTGTTCAGCCAATTCTTTAGAATTTTTTATAATATTATCCAAAAAATTATTTGAATTATTTTCTATCGTCTGAATCAAATTATCCTTCTGGAAATTGATATTTTCTTTTATATCCCCTTCAATCTCCTTAACTGTCTTTCTAAGAATTTCTTTTAACCTTAAAGTTTCACTATCACCACTAACAACTGAATCAGAAAAATTTTTAGCTATTATTTGTTCATATTTATCAGAATCTGCATTATAAGGTTCAACAAGAAAATCTGCCAATGTATTCTTTACTGAATTAATTATATTATTTGGATTGAAACTTTCACTTGAAACATCAACATAATTTAAAATTATTGCTCCCAAATCTCGCTCAACCTTTTCAAAATCAAACAACCTACTCCACTTCTTCCTGATAAAGGAATTAATACTCTCAACACATTGGCCAACTGAGTCTGCAGCATCATAAACCCTTGCATAAGAGACAGTTTTGTAAATATTCCTTTTTTTTAACCACAAAAATCCATAACGTTCACTATGTGAAACTTCTTGCTTCTCATAAACTTCAAGATTTTTAAAAGTAGAACCAATTTTTTGTAGCTCAGGAATAATCTGATCACTTACAATCCATTTAACACCCCTTGCCATATCTTGAAAATAATAATTGATTTGAGATTGTGCACTATTGATGGAATTATTCAACGAGTTAAAATCTTTTTCTAATTTTTCTAAATCATTATTCTTTAATTCAAAAAAGCCATCTTCAATTTTATTTAAAAAATTTTTACAAATTTCACTAAATGCTCTTTCATGCCCCTTTGCTATATCAGTAATCTTATTTTCTAATATTCTTTTTTTGTCATTTTTTAAAGCTTCAAGGTCTTTTTCTTTAATATTATTAATATTAGATAGATCTAAGAGGTTTTCTTTATTAAAATCAAAATTTTTGAATCTTTTCTTTAGATTAATCAAAGAATGATTCTCTGTTTCATCCAAATTATCAGATTCTTTTACGGCAAGACTAAAACAAATTGCAGATATATATTTAGGTGGAAGACAATCCTTCAGTTTACTTGATAATGAACTATCATAAACGCCATCTAACAATGAATCTATAGCACTCGTTGCCTGATTGCTCAGCTTGGATGAAACATTCTTAACAGTTTCTAAAAAATCCCCTTTATATTTTTTTGATTCATCTATTAAAACTGAATCAAACTTACTCCCTAAAAGAACAATTTTTGTAATACCCTGATTAGGTAACTTACTAACCAAAAACTGTGCATCTTCACTTCCCATAAACTGCCCAGAATAACTCAACAAAAAAACACAGTCACATTGAGCCAAAAATTTTTCTGTTATTCTCCCCCTTGAAATAATTGGATCATTAACTCCCGGCGTATCAACAACCTGAATTCCTTGCAATTCAGAAATATTTAAAAAAATCTTTATATTCCTGGTAAAAGGTGTAAATTTGCCGCCTGAGCCAACATAATCCTTCAACCTGTTCATTAAATCATCTTTAGATTTTATATCTAAAATGGTTTCTTTTCTTCCAAGATATTTATCTATATCTATAGATAAGGATTCAGCCTGTTTATGCAACATATTTAATGCAACCGCTTCCTCACCTAAGCTTAATTGGACTTCTTCTTTAATTTTTTCGTCAGGTAAATAAATATTATCTTTATGATAATCATTTTTTTTCTTATCAAATAACTCTTTAAATTCCTTTGCTTTTTTTCTTACGACTTCCCAGTCATCTTTAGTATAAAACTCAATCTCAGCATAATTTTTTTCAGAATATTCTAAAATTGTAAGAGCTGCTGTCATAGGGGTTGAAGCTTTAGGTAAAATAGATTTACCTTCAAAAAAAAGAGAATTTAAAAAAGAAGACTTTCCTGCATTAACTTGGCCGACGATACCAATACGCAATATATTTTCTCGTCTTTTAAGATCGCTTATTTTTTCCTCAAAATTAACTCCAAAATTTTTAATTTCTTCAAAAAAACTAGTATCAATATTTGTAAGAATAATCTCCTTATTTTGTTCTGCAACTATTTCAATATTTTTATATTTTTCTACTAGTCCAGACTTAGACATATTTATAATCTCCATTAAAAAAAGAAATATTAAACACCTTACTTAAATACAAAGTTGTATTTATTTTACCAATTGATCTTCGATATTTTTAGTTTTATTTAAAATCTTTTCTTTTAACTTAATAAGCTCATCTTTTATATCGTTTCTATCTGAAAAATCTTTTTTAGATTGAGCAAGAACATCGTCAAATTCAGGAATAAGCCTTATGGTTTTATAAGCAAGAGTCTTTACTTTATTTAATGTTCCCAGGATAGACTTATATTTTTCTATCTTTAAGCTATGGTGCAATTCATATTTATCAAATATTTCTTTAAGCTCATTAGTTATATTAATTTTTTTTATATTTGATGAATTCAATTTATCCAAGTATGCAGCAATTCTGTTATCGGAAGCTACCTCCAAATTATCATGAGAAGAGTATGCTACAATATCCACAAAAGAAATATTTTGACTTTTCAAAGTATCCTCAACAGCAATTTTAATTTTTTTCACTTCTTCTATAGGCTTTTTATCAGCCTTATTTAAAATAAATAAAATTGGTTCATCAAATTCAAGAGATTGAATAAATTGAATATCCGTTGCAGGGATGATACCTTGTTCAATATCAATAAACCATATCATATGGTCAGCAGCTTTGAGATGTTTTTTTGCAATTTCTTCATCTGTATTATCACCCTCTAACTGTTTTTGAGATTTGGTATATCCTGGGGTATCCAAAAAAGCTAAATTTTCAAAAGTAATTTCACTGCTTTCAATACATATTTTTTTTATTATTTTAGTGAGAGTAAAAGAAAAAATATCATAAAACTCGTGGGATATCGCTGTCAAAGCCTCCTGATCAATTTTAGTTTTTTTACCTACATAATTATAACAATTTATTAAGGTTGTATTATTTTTTGCTTTTGAACTAACAACATAGGTTGGTATTGAAGTAGTTGGTCTTGTATCTACTGGCAACAAATCACTTTTAAACCCTAAAAATGAATTTAAAAAAGATGATTTTCCTGCACTGAAACCACCACCTAATGCAATTATTTTTTTTTTATTTATTTCAGGAAATTTTACAATATCCTCAACAAAAGATATAAGCTTTTGAATTTTATTAAATATTTTTGCTTCTTCAGGGAAATCATCTTTTTCTGCAAAAAGCATATAATCATTATAAATTAATTCATAAAATTCATTATATAAATACAAAAGCTCTGATCCATTTTCCTCTGAAGCCATTATATCTGATAGCAGTTGCATTCCTTTATAAGGATTTTGTAAATATTTATTAGTTCCAGTGTAGGTAGTTATATCTATTTTCGTTGAAAAATAATTAAAAACACCATCAATATCCTCTTTATTTTTTTTGATGCGATTAACTAAATCATCAACAACAGAAAAACATTCACTTGAACTATTTTTTTGTCCATCAACAGCATCCCATAAACTCATAGAGTTCCTCATTTTTATATTTTTATAATTATTTTTTTAGTTTTATTGAGAAAAAAATTCACCACGCAATAAAACCAATTGCTCTTTTAAAGCCACCATAAACTTTTTTTTCTCAGAAATTTTATTATCATTTTCAGCCTTTTCATTTTTTACTTGCTGAATAGAGGATATTAATTCATTACTTTTTCTTTCAGCATTTAATTTTAAATCATTAATAAATTGTAATTTAGCTTCATTTAAACCAGATTTAACCTGGGGTTTTAACTTGTTGACAATATCTGGGATAATACTAAATTCTATATGCTCTTTTAATTTTTGAAGCTCATCATCTTCATTTTTTAAAAGTTTATAAATAAAAGATAAAATTTCAGGAAGGAAAAAAATTACTATTTCAAGCCAAGGAGCAACAATAGTTGTTACTAACGCTAACGAACCAGCGAATGACTTATATACATAATTAACTTTTGGAGATACATCTGAAAGTTTACTTGCCGCACCATCAAAAGATTCAGCCAATTTACCAACTTTATCAATAAGTATATCCGATCGATTCTTATCAAAAAAATCACCTAATATATTCATAGATGTTTCAAATTTTTCCTCATAGCTATTAATACTATGATCAAAAACAATCTGAATATGTTCTGCGGTTACTTTCACCAAAACAGGTCTTATAATTTCATTTACCTCTCTTTTAAAAGCATCTTTAGAGGTCTTTAAAGCACTGACAAGAGAAAAAGAATTATTTCTTAACTCATTTTTTACATCAGATAAGATAGATTCAACTGTATTCTCAGAAAATTTCCTGTTTATCTCTCTTTCCTCATTTTCGATAGCTTCCATTAACTCTTCTCTTGATTTTTCTAATCTATAGATAACATCATCAAGTTCCGAAGTATTTTTATCTAAACTCTTAATTCTTATTTCTAAGCCTGTAATGATTGAACCAATTATTTGAAATAAAGTTTCATCAAAAACAGATTTAAAACTTTTAATTTTATCAATTTTTTTTAAAATTTCAAAAAAATCATTAATTTCATCAAAATGAGCAGAAACAGAACCAACAAAAGTAAGTTTGCCAAATGTACTTACCTGTTCTTTTATTATATCTTTAATTTTATCTATTTCATCCGCAGGTTTTTTATCTGATTTATTTATCAGCACAGAATAATCAAGATTATACTGATTTATTTCCTTTAAAAAACTTATTGTGTTTCTTTTTAGCGAGCCATCCTCTGAATCAATAACAATTATATATGAAACTCCAATTCGGATATATTGTAGAATTGCCTGATTATGTGCTTCTATTCCTGAATCAAGTCCCGGCATATCAACAAGTACAATATCATCTGGCATATCCAGTTCTGGTTTATTCACATAGAGTTTAAGGTACTTGAATTTATCTGGTTTTAAAGTACCAATTTGATCAACAGAAAAAAATTCAGAAAGGCCCTCAAAGTTAATGGCTTCTAACTGAGTCTTTTCGCCATAATGAAGTTCTGTTGCAATTGTTGTTTCAGCAAGAGTGTCATAGGGTAAAATCTCATCTTCAAGAAAGCTATTTAATATTGAAGATTTTCCGGCACTGAAATTACCAACAAGCGGTACATAAATCTTGAATTTTTCTATATCTTCTTGAATTTTATCCAATAAAGATATTGTTTGTTCAGAAGTTTGTGCATCTTTAATTAAATTTTTTATTTTATTTATAAATTCCAAATATTTTTCTTTTGTTTTTTTCATCTTAATCCCCTTTTAAAAGTTATAGTGATTTATAGAAAACCACTATAACTTTATAAACATTATTATTTTAGATACTTAATTCCTCTTTCAAAGCCCTCCATGCTTCAATCCAAATTTCTTCACCTTCGACTATTTCACCATCTGCGTTTACAATACCATTGACAGCTAAGTCTATAACCTTGATTAATTCTTCTCTGTTTTGAGGATCAACATTATTTATATAAGTAATAATTTCCCCAAATTCAGGTGGATTATTCTCCATTTCTCTAATTTTTTGAATTAACTCAGAAGATAAACTATCTTTATTAGATGAAATAATGGCATCAATTGCATTTTTTTCTTCCTCACCAATATCACCATCACTATTTGCAACAGACATTACACACGCAAACAAAGCTAGAGTAAATTTTTCCGCTTCATCTCTCAAAGCTTGTTGTTTCTTTTTGTCTTTGTCAGCCTTTTCTCGCGACAATTCCAATGATAAAAGTTCTTTTTCTTTTTCATAATGTTTTTTTATATCATCAGTTATTTCATCCTTATCCATTTCATAAAGAACTTCAGAAACAACACCTCCTGCAACAGCACCCCCAGCAGCTGCTGCTGCTGCTGCACCAATTGAAGTAATAGCCAAAACTGGCCCTGCCACTGGTGCGAGTGCTAAAGCACCAACTCCTGCAACAGCACCTCCAACAATTCCCCAAAAACCCATAAAAACCTCCTTACTTTTTAGTTAGTTATAAAAATAGCTATATTTCAAGCCAAATAAAAAAACAACCAAACCCAAGTCAAAAATAGTTCATAAACGCTCTATGAAATCTATCTTTTACGACATTTCTCAATTTTTCAGGCGAAAGAACAATTACAAATTCACCAAATCCAAGAATCCATTCTTCCAAAGCCCAGTTTAAAGGTGCTGTTATTTCAACTTCAAGGCTGTCATCATTATTTTCAAAAATCTTCTGGGTTGGATGATAGGAAAATTCCCTGAAAAGATATGCTGCCTCAGGAAAAACCTTTAATTTTATATTTTCAGGCTCTGCTACAAATCCCTTAAAACTTTTTTTGATACTTTCATCAATTTCATTTTCATCTATATCAGGTGCCTTGGCATTTCTTACTTCCTTTAAATTTAAAAACTTATCAATTCTCCAGGTAAAAAGCTTTTTACTTGGTGCACCAGCTGTCAAAACATAAAGTCTTTTGTCTGAAATCCAGATTCTTAAAGGTAAAAAAACAGCCTCTTTTTTTTCATTGTTTCTGTTTTTATATTCTGCCCTTAAAACCTGTTTTCTTGCAATTGCCTTAAAAAGGATATCTAAAATTTCTTCAGATATTTTTAATCCAAGATATTTTTTCCCAATTTCAACAACTGACTTTACATATAAGCAATCGCCGTCAGTTTCCTTTTTCAGTCTTTGATTAATTTTTTCATAAAAAAGATTAACCATATTCAAAAAAATACTTTTCAAATAAAATTTTTCTGAAGTATCTGAGGCAGCTCTGCAAATTGCAAGTGTTGAAATATCATATGCTGAAGGTGAATTTATGTTTTCTAAAATAATATTTGGATCAGTTAAAACATATCTGACATTTTTTAACTTTCCCCTTAAATCTTCAAATTCTTCAGGGTTAATAACTTCTCCATTTCCATCAACCATAGCAACAGGAAATCCGCATTCAATAAGAAGTTTTAAATCTTCCCTTGTGGTTTGAAGACTGCATTTATTTTCATTAAAAGGATAATTTATATGGGTTTTTTCGTTTATTTCCTTTGCATTAAGAGGACTATTTGCTCTTGTAAGCAAAAGAAGAGTTTCCCATGACCGTTGAAGCCTTCTTCCTTTTTCTCCAAATCTTGCATTTTTTAAATTTTTATCAGCCAATATGAAATTTCCTTTTATCTTAACTATTATATATTATCAAAATTTAAAAAAAACAGGTCAAAGTCAACAAAAATAAAAAAATGAATCAATTCAATTTGATTAAACACTAAAAACTGCCCAAGTTATTATTTTCAATTTTTATAAGTTCCTTAAAAAAAATACCTGAATCAGAAACCAGTTCATCGGAAAAACTGCAGGTTATTTTCCTGATTACTATGTTAGAAAAATCCTTTTGTACTATCCATTCAATTTTGACTTTTGTTCCCTCAGGAATAAAATTTTTTACTGCAAACTTAAGCCCCTCATGCTCCTTAATTTTTTCCCAGTAATCAACAGATGCAGGCATGGTAGAAAGTCTGCTTTGAAGTTTTTGTATTTCTGAATTGATCCTTTTAATTTTATCACTAAACTCTGCCTGTCTTTTTTTCTCTCCATTTAAAGCATCAATAAGGCTTAAAATTTCCAGTCTCATTTGATCAAGCTGGTCTGCACGTCCGCTTTTTATATATTTTATTTGCTTTTCTTTTATTAATTTTTGAAATTCCTTATTTTTTTCAAGCCAGAATTTTACAAAATTTATATTATTGTTAATAAGCTCCAGATTTAATCTGTGATTAACAAGTCCTTCAAAAACAACAATTTTATATCCATTGTAAACTTTTGAGCTCCACATGGTTTTATCAAAACCAATTTCAAACATCTCATAAACCGAATCCTGATACCTTATCATTTTGCTTTTTTTCACAAAATTAACAGCATCATCAGAACAGCCTGAAAAGAAAAAAGCAGAAACAGCCAAAAAAAATAATGAATTCTTAAACATTTTACCTCCTGTATGTTTTTTATTTATTCATACAAAAGGAAAACTCGTTTAGAGCATTCTTGATATTTTTTTTACAAAAAAAACCTGATGCCAAATCAATGATTTAAAGCAACAGGAAATAAAAAAATCCAAATTAATCTTTTAAGATTATCTCATGTCAAACACTAAATTATTGATTTTCAAGTGCAAAGGCAAAACTATTTTTACCCGATTTTTTGATTAAATACATTGCAGAGTCAGCCTGCTTGATCAAATATTCAATATCATTGCCGTTTTTTGGATAAATTGAAATTCCTATACTACACCCGATTTTCAAATCATTGGTCTTATATTTAAAAGGAAGGGAAATTTCTCTGATAATTTTTGCTGCAATATTTTCTGCCGGATCCAATGATTCAATTTCATTAATTATTATTAAAAACTCATCTCCTCCAATACGTGAAACCGTGTCAGATTGTCTTACAGAAGAATTAAGCCTTGAGGCCACTTTTTTTAAAACAACATCTCCAGCTTCATGCCCAAAAGTATCATTAACCAGTTTAAATCCGTCAAGATCAACAAACATAAATGCAGTCATTTTATTGCTTCTTTTTGCTCTTTCATTTGCAATTAAAGCCCTGTCTTTTGCAAGCCTTAAAGTTGGAAGACCCGTAAGTGCATCATGATTTGCCATATGCCTTATCATTTCCTCGGCTTTTTTCCTGTTTGTTATATCAATATGAGTACCTGTCATTCTCAACGGCTTGCCGTCAATATCTCTTTTTACAACCCGTCCCCTGTCTAAAACCCAGATCCAGTCTCCGTTTTTATGCTTCATTCTTACTTCAGCTTCATAAAAATCGGTTTTTCCGGAAAAATGATCTTTTAATGCAGTTTCTGAAATTTTAATGTCTTGTGGATGACAAAGATTAATCAAGGTGTTTATGCTTACAGGTTCAAGCTCTGACAGTTCATAGCCTCCAATCTCTGCCCAGCGGTTGTCAAAAAGAGCTTCCCCAGTCTGAATAGACCAGTCCCAAAGACCTGCATTTGTACCTTTCAAGGCAAGGTCAAGACGCTCTCTTCCCTGAACAAGACTTATTTCAGCCTCTATTCTAAGTTTTATGTTTACAAGTATCTGTGCAAAAAGATAAAGCAGATCAATTTCAATATCTGTATACTCATGATAAGTTTTCACCCAGTCAAAACCTATATAGCCCAAAAGCTTGTCATTATCTTTCAAAGGAACTGTTACAAGGGTTTTGATGCCCTGGGGAGCTAAAATATTTTTTAAATTTCCTTCTGCCAGGTTTAAAACATTCCTTACAAGCATGGGATTTCCTTTTAAGTGTGCATCAACCCAGTCATCAAGGCCTTCTAAAGGGACATTTTGAAGCTGGTTAATTTGAGGAATAAGGCTTTTATTGCACCATTCATAAAGATTTGATGTAGTCTGATTTTTAAAATCATAATCAAAAATATAAACCCTGTCCGCTCCAAAATGTTTCCCAATTTCACTCAAGGCTTTATTAATTGCCATTTCAGCTTCATCAATTTTGATATTTATGTATTTTGAAGCAATATTCATTAAAATATTTTGCATTTGAGAATAATAAAGAAGTTTTTCTTCAGCTTTCTTTTGTGCAGAAATATCTGTCATTACACTTAAAAGATAAATTTTACCCCGGCTTTTAATTTCTTCAGCTGACAAAAGTCCGGTTAAAATATCATTTGATTTTGTCCTGATTTTCAGCTCAACATTATGAATAAACCCTTTGTTTTGCAGATTGTTTGACACAAGTTTTTCTATGTCTTTTTCAACAAAAAGATTCAAATCCTTGACATTTTTACCTATAACTTCATTCTTTGAATAGCCAAGAGTCTTTAAAAAAGCAGTATTAACTTCTGAAAAATTTCTATCAGGAAGATTTGTAACAGCCATTAATGCAGGATTATTTTCAAAAAGCCGGTTAAATTTCTCAAGTGCTTCCTGTTCTTTTGAAAGGTCTTTTGAAATACCGAAAATGCATTCTTCTCCATTCCATTTACCAAACCAGACCCTTGTTTCTACAGGAACTTTAGTCTTATCTTTTTTTTGAAGAGGCAAAGGACATGAAAATCTTTTTTTGGCAAGCATATCAGATAAAATTTTTTGTGCTTTTGCTCTGTCATCTTGAGTGTGAACATCCAAAATATGCATTTTTTCAAGTTCATCATGACTAAAACCAAGTTTTTTGCTTACTGAAGGATTGGTGTAAAAAATATTACCCTGATTAGTTCCAATAAAAATCATATCATCAATTGTTTCAAAAAAAGTTCTGAAATTTAATTCGCTTTCTGCAAGTTTTTTTTGAAAAACCTTTTCTTCTGTTATATCCCTTATAATTCCAAGAGCATTCCATCTGCCTTTAAGATTTAAAGCAGAAAGAGAAAGAGCAATTGTAATTTCTTCACCATTTTTTTTAATACCTTCAAGTTCAAGTGTTTTTCCTATTGCATTTCCCTTACCTGTTCTTTTAAATTTTTCAAAAGCTTTTAAAGATTTCAAATGATATCTTTCAGGTGCAAGAAACGAATGTAAATCTTTTCCCATTACCTCATCTTTTGAATACCCAAAAATTCTTTCAGCCGAAGGATTCCAAAAAGAAATACTGCCTTTATCATCAATCATTATAATTGCATCATAGGCTGATTCTGCAATGCTTTTTAAAGTTTGTTCACTTTCCTTAAGTGCTTGTTCTCTATATATATTTTCAGTTACATCCCTTGCAGCTGCATAAATAAGACTGCCTTTAGGATATGATCTCCACTCAATAAATCTATATGAATTATTTTTTGTCCTGTATCTGTTTACAAAATTTAAAATTTTCTTTTGCTTACTTAATTCTGACATTGCATTTAAAGTTGATTCAATATCTTCTGGATGCACAAACTCAAGAAATTTTCTTTTGCAAAGCTCTTCAACAGGGTAACCAAGAACTTTTTCCCACTGCCTGTTTACTTTAATAAAATTTCCATCTGTATCTGCAATGCATAAAAGATCAAGATTTACTGAAAAAAAGCCATCAAGTTCTTCTGCCTTTTGCCTGTCTTTTGTAATATCAATAAAAATTGTTGAAAAATAACCATCACCCTTTGAATATGCATTCACTTTAAACCATTTTTTCAAAGGTTCAGAGTACTGCTCAAAGGTTTTGCTTCCGCCGTTTAATGCAAGCTCGCCATAAAATTTTATCCAATTGAATTTGGAGTCTTCAATTTCCGGCAAAATATTTTGAACACTGTTTCCAATAATTAATTCTTTGGCAAAGCCTGTCATTTCCAGAAAAGATTGATTAACGTCAATAAATTCGTAGTCTTTTGGACTGCCTTTATCATCTGTAATTATTTTGTGATAAGCAAAAGCAAATGAGGATTGCTCAATCATTAATGATAAAAAATCATTATTCATATTTTAATCTTTAATTTTAAGTTTACATACAATATGGTCGTGATAATAAGTTAAAAAGCGGATTAATTATGAAAATAAATTTATAATAACAGAATTTATTTTCATATTAAACCTGAATTGAGAATTTCATATTTTTAAATTTAAAAATTCAAAATCCAGGTCAAAGAGGATTGCTTCTTTTAGATAAAACACAATTATTAATGTTTGAAAGAGAGGTAGCATGCGTAAGGCTGTAGAATTCTCAGTACATAACAACATAGGAATAATTACATTAAACAGACCTGAAAGAAAAAATGCAATTAACCAGGAACTGCTTGCAGGTCTTTATAAAAGTGTAAATGAAATTTCAGAAAATGATGAAATAAGAGTAGGAATAATAACCGGCAATGGAGATTCCTTTTGCTCTGGAATAGATCTCAAGGCTCTTCAAAGCGGAGAAAATCTTTTTGATCCGCTTGGAGATCAAAAAGGAATGGCAGAAGTATTTAAAGCATGCAAAAAACCAATTGTTGGAGCTGTAAACGGATATGCAATTACAGGCGGATTTGAAATAGCACTTAACTGCGATTTTTTAATTGCTTCTGAAAATGCTTTTTTCAGAGATACCCATGCAGTTGTTGGAATTCATCCAGGCTGGGGAATGAGCCAGCTTCTTTCCCAGGCAGTTGGAAGAAGAATGGCAAAACAAATGTCCATGACATGTGAACCTGTTTCTGCACAAAAAGCTCTTGAATGCGGACTTGTAAACGAAGTTGTATGCAGAGATGATCTTATGAAGCGTGCTGTTGAAATTGCAGAAATGATAACCGGAGTAAATCAGGATATAATGATGCAGATGAAAGAACTGTGCGAAAAACAAGATTATCTTTCATTTGATGAATGCCTCAAAGAAGAGGAAAAAGGGTTTAAAAAATTTGTTGCAATGTTTTCTAAATAATATTTATTCCTATTCAACTGCTGAATGAAAACTCCCTTTTTTGTTCAGCAGATAAATAAAATTTTCTATTGAGAAAGCCCTTTTTTACAATTTGAATATCAAAAGCCATCTTTATAAACCCTGACAGGTGTTATTTAGTTGCTGAACGAAAGCATACTGCTCCAAAATAATTATCCTGGGGAAGAAAAGAATGAACAAAAAAATTTTTATCTAAACTGCCGGCATCAATTATATTTAAAAACTTTTTTCCGCATAAATCTCCATCAGCATAAAAGGAATTTGCAGACTTTCCAAGCCCCTCTCCAAGAGCCTTGACATATGCTTCCTTTACAGTCCAGTATCTTAAAAAAAAGCATTTTCTCAAAGTTTTTGGAACAGATTCAAGGATTTCACACTCTTTTTCATGAAAATAATTTTTTGCAATTGACATAAAATCATTCATATCCCGATTATACTCTACATCTATTCCCAAATTTTCAAATTTTGAAAATCCAATTAAAACAATGTCTTTAGAGTGTGATACATTAAAGGAAAAATCAGCTTCCCTTATATATGGTTTTCCTTTTTCTTTGTATGCAAATTCAATTGATTTTGGAATTTTTGACAAATATTTTCCGCATAAAATTCTAAGGCATGCCCTTGATATTATGCATCGGTTTTGGTCGTCTTTAAATTTAAACCTTGAAGCTTTTTGGTTTTCATCAAAACAAAGAAAAGATTCAAAATAATCAAGCTGATCTTCCAAATCAGAAATATTGATTTTCCATATATGAATTCCTTGCAAATTGGAAAAATCAAAATCTTTTTCAAAAAAATTTAAAATTTTTATTTCAGGAAAATTTTTATTCAAAACTTTATTTAAGTTCATAATTTTTATGTTTTATGGGTTTAAATTTATTTACACATTATTTTTATTTTCATAGTATAAAAAATTTGATTTTTACATAAACCTTGACTTTATTAGTACCAAGGCAAAAAAGCCATAAAAAACGGAGACAAAAAGCATGAAACAACTTAAATATATTTTCCTTTTAATAAGCATTTTTCTGATTCCATCTTTTTGTATGGGAGCTGACACTGAAGAGCTTGTTGCAAAAGTTGAAAAAAGATATTCAAAAAAGACCTTTAAAGCAGATTTTTTCCAGGAATCAATTCTAAAAGCACTTGATATAAAACAAAATGCCGGCGGATTTGTAATTTTTTCCCACCCAGGCAAAATGTACTGGCAGTACAATTTCCCGGATAAGCAGGAAATAATAACAAATTCTGAAACAGTATGGATTTATGTTCTTGAAGACAATCAGGTTACAATTGCCTCTGCCGGAGATTATTTTAAAGAAGGAATGGGAGGTTCTTTTCTCTCAAATATTGGCTCAATAAGTAAAAATTATGAGATCAGATCGCAAGATGACAAAGACAATGATAAGGCTCTTGTTATTTTAAAACCTCTGGAAAAAGGTGCAATTGCTGAAATAGAAGTACTCATTTTAAAGGAAAACGGAAAAATTCTTTCTGTAAAGACCTTAAGCCAAAGCAGCGATGAGACTGTTCTTAATTTTAAAAATGAGGAATTTTTAAATGATATTGATGAAAATATATTTAACTTTATTCCTCCAGAAGGTGTAAGCATTACAAATTTTTAAATACAGGAAAAACTCAAATGAAGGAAAAAATAAAAAAACTTGCAAGGGAAAAAAATGCAATTATTCTTGCACATAATTATGAACCCCCTGAAATTCAGGATCTTGCAGACCTTTGCGGCGACTCTCTTGAACTTAGCATAAAGGCATCAAAAACAGATGCAGACATTATAGTATTCTGCGGCGTACATTTTATGGCTGAAACTGCAAAAATTCTGTCTCCACACAAAAAAGTTCTTCTTCCTAACCCTGATTCAGGCTGTCCCATGGCTGACATGGTAACACCTGAAGCTCTTCTCAAAAGAAAAAAAGAACTTTCAGGCGTTCCTGTTGTTACATATGTAAACTCAACTGCTGCTGTAAAAGCAATTTCAGATGTATGCTGTACATCTGCAAATGTTATAAAAATTGTAAACAGCCTTGATGCAGAAGAAGTTTTAATGACCCCTGACAGAAACCTTGCCCTGTATGCAGCAAAACACACCACCAAAAAAATTCACCTTTGGGAAGGTTATTGTCCTTTTCACAATAACATGAAAAAAGAAGATGCTCTAAAAGCCAAAGAAAGATTTCCAAATGCAATTTTAATTGCACATCCTGAATGTCCTCCTGAAACACTTGAAATTGCCGATGAAATTGCAAGTACATCAGGAATGATAACAATTGCCAAAAATTCAGATAAAAAAGAATTTATTATTGCAACTGAAACCGGACATATTTATCCCTTAAAAAATGCCTGTCCTGACAAAATTTTTCATATTGCATCCGAAAAAATTTATTGCAGGGACATGAAAAAAATTACTCCAGAAATGGTTTTAAAATCCCTTGAAACAGGTTTTGGCGAGGTTGATGTTCCAGAAGAAATTAGAATAAAAGCTCTTGGATGTGTTCAAAAAATGCTTTTGGCAAGTTAAATAGCTGCTGAACGAAAACGGCCTTTTTTGTCCATTCTTAAGTCAGATTCAAAATTTAATCCTCAAAATACTCAATGTATTCTAAAGGTTAAATTTTTCACTTGAACTGAACAAAAAACTCTCGTTTTCGGTCAATCACTAAATACCAAATTTCTTAATCATATTTTATAAAAATTCAAAAGGACAACAAAACCTTATCTGCCTCAATATCTTCGTCGTAAACTTCAATATTAATTATCTGTTTTATTTCTCCAATATCTTCAAAATCATTGTCATTATTTAAGTCAATACCTGCTTCAATTGTATAATTTCCAGGCTCCGAAACATCAAATGAATATGAAAATAATTTTACACCCTCTTTTTTTGCCGTTAAAGAACTCATAATTTCACCAAAGCGATTTTTTAATATTACTTTTACTGAGGCATATGAAATAAAATCCTCAAGACAATTAAGAGACTTTTTTGCGTCAATAAGTCCGTAACCATAATTTTCATCAAATCCTTCATCTCCAAGATCAACAGTCATTTTCCCCTGATAAATAAGATTAAAAATATCTTCTGAATCAAGATTTTTGTTGATTGACTTCATAAGTGCTATCACCCCTGAAACATGGGCCGCAGACATTGAGGTTCCAGCCATGAACAGATAATCATTTTCATAAGGCCCTGAAGCACTTAAAATTGAATTTTCGGCCATTTGACCTTCTCCGCCTGGTGCAGTAAGTGTTACAAAATCACCATAATTTGAATATGATGCTGTTCTTTTATCCTTATCAACTGCACCAACACAAATAACATTTTCATAGCTTGCAGGATAATACTTGACATTCCTGCCTCCATTTCCTGCAGAACTTACAAGGACAGCACCTGATGAGACTGCATCATTTACAGCATCTTCTTCGATTCTTGAATAGCCAGGCCCTCCAAAACTCATATTAATTACATCTGCCTTTTTTTCAGGAATTGTTCCGCTTGAATTTGAAAGTTTTACAGCATATCTTATTCCATCAGCAATATTTTGTGATGAAACACTTGTATCAACAATTCTTACAGGCATTATAACAGCATTTGGGCTTACTCCTGAAATACCTGTAAGATTATCCATTTCAGCTCCAATAATACCTGAGGTATGTGTTCCGTGATATTCATATCCTCCAAGACTGATCCCAGGATCTTCTGGATCAGAATCATCCTCAATAAAATCATAACCTTTTACAATTCTTGACAATGGAAATTCTTCATGGGAAACAATCCCTGTATCAAGAACAGCTGCAATTGCATTATCCCCCCTTGAAATATCAAAGGCACTATAATTATTTATAAGTTTAAGATTCCACAAATCATTGTAATAATCATTTGGAATATAATTTGGCTTTCTTATAAAATTTGGCTCGGCATAGTCTACAAAAGGATTTGAGTTAAGCTCGTTTATCTTATTTATTGTTTCTTTTTTTAATTCGGTTTCAAGTCCAAGTGATAGTATCTTTTTAGAACTGATTTTATAAACCCTGAAATTTTTGCAGTCTTTTTTTAGTTCAAGGTCATTAAAAGTTTGTAAATCAGTACTTTGAGCTGACTTTAAATTATTTTTAAATTTTACAATGACCTCTCCTGGTACAAAATCAAAATCTGTTGATAATGTCTGCTGCTTTTTAGTTTCCTCAATTTTTACAAAATAATTTCCTGACAAAGTTTCTGCTTCAATTTTAAGATAATATCTGCCTGAATTTGAAAAAGAATAATCATTTGAAAAAACAATTAAGCCTGAAGGGTCCAAACCTGCTGAAAAACTAATTCCAGGCTCTGATTCAATGCTTATGGTTACAGGATTAAAAGCATTAAAAACATAGAAGTCATATTTGTCTGAAGCTGTGTCTGCAAAACCTGATATTGTTGAATCAGTTAAAATATATTGAGCTTTATCATATGAATTATTAAGAGGCTGGCCGCAATTTTTAAGGTCAAAATCAACAAAGGCATTGCCGGAAAGTTCGACAATGCCTTTGATTTTTTTATCTGCTTTCACAGGATCACTGCTGCTAGATGATCCCGAACAGGAACAAACAAAAATTCCAAAAATTAATATAAAGCAGAGTTTTTTCATTTTTTATTCATAATATGAGTCTGGTATGTCAGCATTTGTATAAACATTTTGCACATCATCGCAGTCTTCAAGACCGTCAATGAGTTTTACCATTTTTTCAGCGTCTTTGCCGTCAACAGCTGTTTCATTTTGAGGAATCATGCTTATTTCGCCTGCTTCATATCTTATGCCGGCTTCATCAAGTGCTTTTTTTACAGATTCAAAATCTGAAGGATCTGAGTAAATTTCAAAGGAATCATCCTGCTCTTCAATATCTTCTGCACCTGCTTCAAGTGCAACTTCCATAAGTTTTTCTTCGTCTGCATTTTCTTTTAAAACTACGAAAAAACCTTTTTTGTCAAACATCCAGCCAACACAGCCGTTTTCACCGAGGTTTCCGCCATGCTTTGCAAAAAGATGCCTTACTTCTGCAACTGCACGGTTTTTATTATCAGTAAGACACTCAACAAGAACAGCTGCTCCTCCAGGGCCGTAACCTTCATATCTTATATCTTCATAACTTACGCCTTCAAGTTCTCCGGTACCTTTTTTTATGCCGCGTTCAATATTGTCTTTTGGCATGTTTGCACCTTTTGCAGCATCAACTGCTGCACGAAGCCTTGGGTTTGATTCAATATCCCCTCCGCCTATTTTTGCAGCAACAGTTATTTCCTTGATAAGCTTAGTAAAGATTTTACCTCTTTTAATGTCTTCCTTGCCTTTCTTGTGCTTGATATTTGCCCATTTGCTATGGCCTGACATACATTCAATCCTTTCAAATAGTAATTTTTATTTCTTTAAAAATATTTTTTATAAATTTTAAATCAAAAAAACAAATAAATTTACCCTTAAAATAAATCTTAGTAAAGAGTTATTTTAATTCATAAAACCATCAAAGTTTCTTTAATTGTTTAAGTTAATCAGAGTCTCAATTAAACTATTTTAAAATCTGAGTCCAAGTTTATTTTCTGTTTATACCAATAATATAAACTTCCTTTGAATTTTTTCTGCATGCCTTTGGCTTAAAAATTTTTCTTTTTTCAAACTCAGAAAGTACTTGTTTTGCAAAATTGTCAAAATCAGGTCCCTGAAATATTTTTGCAATAAAAATGCCTCCACTTTTTAAAAGAGAGGGACAAAGATAAAGGGCTGCCTCGCAAAGAGCTGCTGATTTAACTGAATCTGCATATTTAACTCCAGTTGTGTCAGGTGCCATGTCGCTCATTAAAATATCGTATGGACCAAATGAACTTAAAAAATCTATTGTTTCCTTTTCGTAAATATCTCCCTGAAATGTTTTTGAATTTTCTTGAAGAGGAATTTCTATTTTTTTTAAATCAATACCAATTACAAGACCGCCAACGCCTGTTTTTTCGCCTGCAAATTTAAGCCATGAGCCCGGAGCACACCCAAGATCAAGAACTTTCTGGCCCTTTTTGAAAATATTTAATTTTTCGTCTATCTCTTTTAGCTTATATACTGATCTTGCAGGATAATTTTCTTTTTTTGCAAGTTTTGTATAAAAGTCATCATCCCATGTATTTGCAGAGTTCTTTTTTTTTGCCATAAACTAATTTTCCTTGCCTGAAAAAATAAGATCCATTGCTTTTGTTAAATTTTTTGCAGTTAAAATTTCTATTCCATCAAACCCTTTTTCAGATAAGCTGTTTTCAGGAACAACAAACCTTTTAAATCCAAGTTTTTTTGCTTCAATTATTCTTTTTTCAAGGTTTGTAACCCCTCTTAATTCACCTGTAAGCCCGATTTCTCCCATAACTATCATATCTTGGGGAAGTGGAAGATCAAAAAAACTTGAAGCAACAGCAGATGCAACAGCAAGATCCGATGCAGGTTCTGAAACCCTTACTCCGCCTGCTGCATTGACAAAAACATCATGGTCTGAAAAATGAATGCCAACCTTTTTTTCCATTACCGCAATAATTAATGCAAGCCTGTTTTGCTCTACCCCTACAACAGTTCTTCTTGGTGGCCCTCCAAATCCTGAATTTGAAACAAGTCCCTGAATTTCAATTAGAATCGGTCTTGTGCCTTCCATTGTTGCAGTTACAGATGAACCAGCTGTATTTACAGGCCGTTCTGAAAGAAATACTCCAGAAGGATTTGATATTCCAAAAAGACCTTTTGCCTTCATTTCAAAAAGTCCAATTTCATTGGTTGATCCAAACCTGTTTTTTACAGCCCTTAAAATTCTGTAAACCTTTCCTGAGTCTCCCTCAAAATACAAAACAGTGTCAACCATATGCTCTAAAATCCTTGGGCCTGCAATTGCACCTTCTTTTGTAACATGACCCACAAGAAAAGTTGGAATTCCCTCTTTTTTAGCAAACTCCATAAATTTAACAGCAGCTTCCCTTACCTGGGAAACGCTTCCTGGAGCCGAACCAAGCTCTTCAGAATAAAGGGTTTGAATTGAATCTATGATTAAAACATCAGGCTTTGATTCCCTTGAGCAGTCAAGTACAATTTCAAGTCCTGTTTCTGTTAAAACAAAAATTTTCCCTGATGATTCAAGACGTTCACTTCTGAGTTTTATCTGGCTTGCAGACTCTTCTCCTGAAACATACATAACCTTTTTTCCAAGTGAGGCTAGTGAAGATGCCATTTGAAGCATAAGAGTTGATTTTCCAATTCCAGGGTCTCCTCCAATCAGGACAAGACTGCCGGAAACAATTCCTCCCCCAAGAACCCTGTCAAACTCATCAATTCTTGTTTCCATTCTTGCTTCACTATTTGATTCCACATCAGAAAGAACAACCGGCTTTTTAAATTCAAGCCTGTTTTTTATGCCTGATTTTGATTTTTTTTCAACTTCTTCCACAAAACTGTCCCAGCTTCCGCAGTCCGGACATTTTCCAAGCCATTTCAAGGATGTGCTGCCACAATTGGAGCATACATAAAGTATTTTTTCTTTTTTTTGGGCCAATTTTATTCTCTTTAATTTGTGTTTAATTTAATTTTAAAAAATGATAATAAACTTATCAGAGTTTTAAATGAAGAGCATTAATAAACCAATTTATTTAAGTCTTAAAAAATTGATAAAAACCGATTACCACATACATACAAAATTTTGCAACCATGCAAAAAAAAGCATGGAAGCATATATTGAGCAGGCTGTCCAAAAAGGAATTTTAGAAATTCTTTTCCTTGACCATTTAACCCTTTGTGAAAAAGACTTTAAAAACTCCATGACAATCAAGGAAGTTCCCCTTTATTTTTATACAATAAAAAATCTCAAAAAAAAATTTAAGGACAAAATAATTGTAAAATGTGGTCTTGAAACAGATTTTCACCCTGATTATTTTGAAAAAACTGAAAAAATTTGTAAAAAGTTTGATTTTGACATGATTGGAGCTTCAGTTCATTTTGTAAAAGGATTTAATATTGCCAGTAGAAGCAAAAGGCAAGAATATCAGCATATTGACCATAATGAACTTGTTGCAAGTTACTTTGAAAACATGGAAAATATGCTTGAATTTGATTTTTTTGATACAGTCTGCCATTTTGATTTAATTTACAAATTTTTTGAAAATCCTGTAATTGACAATAAAATATCAAAAACAATTGACAGGCTTCTTGATAAAATGAAAGAAAAAAATAAATCAATGGAAGTAAATACCTCAGGCTTTTACGCACCATTGAAAAGACAGTATCCATCTGAAAAAATTCTTAAAAAATGTCTTGAAAAAAAAATTGACATAACAACAGGCTCTGATTCACATTTACCTGAAGAAGTCGGAAGGCATTTTAATGAAGCATTTGAACTTTTAAAAAAGCTTAACTTCAAATCAGTTTCAGGGTATGAAAAGAGAACCAAATATGAAATCCCTTTATAAATTTTTTGTTATTATTTTTTTAATTTTTTCCTTTATTCCTTCACTTTCACATGCAGACCACTCTTACTTTGAATATATCAAAAAAAAACTTATAAAAGACGGGTTTGACAAAAAATATATAGAAAAAATTTACTCTCCAGAATCCATAACCTTTGAATTTGGATCAACAATACTTTTTTTTATTGTAAGTGAATATAAGCTTGATTATGAAAAATTCCTTGATTCAGAATTTGTTTTAAAAGGGAAAAAATATATAAAAGACCATAAAACTGCCTTTTCTTATGCAAAACAAAATTTTAATGTCCCCCCGGAAATAATAACTTCAATTCTTATTGTAGAAACAAAGCTTGGTGCATTTACAGGAAACAAGCCAGTCCTTTCCTCCCTTTCTTCAATAGCATCACTTGAAAATCACAATATCCAAAAAATGGTTCTAAAATCTATTCCATCACGCAAAAACAGATACACAGGAAAAAAATTTGCAAAAAGAGCGAAAAACCGTGCTGATTTTGCCTATGAAGAATTAAAAAAACTTTTAAATTTTGCAATAGAATATAATCATGAAACATCTGAAATAACAGGGTCGTATGCCGGAGCTGTTGGAATTCCTCAATTTATGCCTTCAAATATTCCTGTTTATGGACGCGACGGTGATATGGACAATAAAATTGATCTTCTAAATCACAATGATGCCATTGCAAGCGTTGCTAATTATCTTAAAATGCATGGGTGGTGTGAAAACTGCGGTGAAGACAAAAAAATTTCAGTAATTTTAAAATATAATAAAAGCATGCCTTACGCTAAAACTGTAACAAACCTCTCAAAGCTAATAGGAGATAATAATTAATGGATTTAAAAACTGTCACAATATGGTTTTTTATTGGAATTGTTTTTCTTGTACTTACAAATATTGCATTTGCACACTGCATAAAAAGAGACTTTAAAACAAAATCAAAAAAAACATTCTGGTGCATTGTATCACTTATTCCATTTATTGGCTTTATCTTCTATTTTTTACTTGGAGCAAGAAAAGGAGTATTAACAGATTCTAATGAGCCACAAAATAACAGCTGATACCAAAAAAAATCTTTTATTTATACAAATAGGGGTTGTCGAAAAAAATAATTTTTCTCTTTTCAAGGAAAATGTCAAAATTCAATCCAACAAGCTTAAGCCCGGATTTACATGCGTTACAGATTTCAGGTCTTTTCACCTTGATTTTGCTAAAAATACATCCCAGGACTTTAACGAACTTCTTGGTTTTGTTCAGGAAGAACTTGAAAAAAAAGGGGTTATAAAAATCATAAGAATTGTTCCGCCACAATCACTTTTAATTTCACAGATTCTTTTGAGAGATTTTGAAAAGAAAAGAAATTATGACTTTGTCTGTTCAATGGATGAGGCAGACGAAATTATTTCAAAGCTTTAGAAAGTCATCATTTCTAAAGCCTTGAAATTTTGATAAATCAAAATGTATACTTTTTTATTACCTGTTCAATTTCATCAGTTTTCTGTATTTCTGTGACTGCCTGATTGAATTTGATTTTAAAATCTTCATAATAGCTGCTGAATTTAAAATCATCTTTTGTAAATCCAAGATATCCCCAGTTAACCTTTACAACAACGCCTCTTTTGATTTCAGGAAACTTGCTTATGTCTATCATTTTGTCGTTTATATAAAAATCAATTCTATCTACAGAAAGTTTTTTTAAATTAAGCTCATTATTTTTTGCTTCTTCAACTTTTATCATGCCCATTTTTATAGCATTGGCAAATTTTTTGCCCCCCATTGTCTCATGATCAAATCCCGCATTTAGGCCAATTGTGGAATTATAAAAATCATCAGGCCAGATATTTTTATTTTTTATTTTTCCTTCCTTTCCAAAAACTATAGTTTGTTCTTCAAGTATGGGCTTTGAGTAAACAAGCCAGTCTTCACGTTCTTCTGAATAATAAGGTGGGAAAAAAGCTATTGCTTCGCCTTTTTTTATCTCATCTATACATCTTTTCCAGGGAAGCATTGTAAATTTGACCTCATAACCGTCAATTCTTTCAAAAATTCTTTTTATTACATCTACATAAATGCCTTTAGCTTCACCGTTTTCCTCAAAGGAATATGGAGGATAACCGCTGTCACCCAGCAAGACCACTTCTCTTGCAAAAGAGTTGCTGAAAAAAACCAGAAAAAAAACAGAAATCAATAAACAGAACCTTAAAAGTCTCATTGAAAATCTCCTTTTTTTTTGATGTAAAAAAACAAAGGTGTAAGAAATAATGAAGAAAAAATGATTTAACTGAAATTTAAAACAAGAAGAATATGATTTAAAAATATAGATACTGATAAATTATGTCAATCAGTAAATTCAATTGTTTAGTGAATGTTTAAAACTTAATTTTTTAAAAAAATACAACCTAAATTGAGCGATTTTCAAGTTTGTTGCATATACAAGGCAAATTGCATCGGGCTATACTTTTGCTATGCGTGATGCAATTTAACGCCGTAGATGCAGCAAATTTGGAAAGCCCGCAGGGTTTCATATTTTTAAATATACTAAGCTTGATTCATTGAGAATTTGTTGATTTAAAAATATGAAATGCTCAATTTAGGTACAAGTAAAAATTAAATACTCAGAGAGTAGCTAAACAAGGGTTTGTTTCTGTTCAAGTGAAAAATTCAAACTTTAGAATACATTTAGTATTTTGAGGATTAAATTTTGAATCTGACTTAAGAATGGACAAAAAAGGCAGTTTTCGTTCAGCAAATAGTTAAGAAATCACAAAACTACCTTTATATTTTCTCTGATTTCAATTGAATTTTTAGTCAAACAAGTATCAAAAGCCACTATATCAACGCCTTTTTCAAATGCCTTTCTAAGAAGCTTTCCATATTCAGGGTCAATATGATCTGCTGGAGAAAAACATTTTGCATCCATTCTCTGAATAAGAAAAAAAACAGCTGAATAATACCCTTTTTCTTTTAAATCCATAAGTTCTTTTAAATGCTTTTGCCCTCTTGTTGTTACAGCATCTGGAAACATTGCTTTACCATTTTCAACAAGAGTACAGTTTTTTATTTCAACATAAAATTTATTATCAAACTCATCCAAAAGCATAAGATCAAGCCTTGTTTTATCACTTGTCTTTACTTCAGAAATCACTTTTGGATATTTTTCAAATTGTTTAATTTTTTTTGACTCAATTGCAGATTTTACAAGTTTGTTTGGGATAGAAGTATTAACACCTACTAAAGAGTCAGGCATTTTTATAAGTTCCCAGGTATATTTCAGTTTTCTTTCCGGCCTGTTCTGAGGTGAAACATAAACATCAGCCCCTTCCATAATGCAGCCTTTCATACTACCGGAATTTGCACAATGGGCTGTAATAAGCTCACCTGAGTCAAGTTTTATATCTGCAAGAAACCTTTTATATCTTTTTACAAGTTTTCCTTTTAAAAGATCACCAAACAAAACCCTGCCGTTTTTTATTTCCATGTTTTTCTTTCATATGTTTGAAAAATTATTAAAAACCCTTATAGTCATTTTTTTAACCGCAAAAAACAAAAGCAAATGAAAAAATTTACAAAAAAAGAATTAAATGCAATTTACAAAAACTTTAACAAAAAAGAATTTATCTATCCTGATCCTCTCTGGTTTTTATACAAATACACCAAAAAAGAAGATATTGAAACAGCAGGACTTATTGCATCAAGCCTTGCTTACGGAAACATTAAAATAATAATGAAATCTGTTGAAACAATTTTAAATCTTCTTGGAGACAAACCTTCAAAAACCCTTGATTCAAAACCTGATTCATGGATAAAAAAAAATACCTGCAATTTTGTCCACAGATTTGCAAAATGCGAAAATATTACAGGCCTTTTAATAAGCATAAGGGAAATAAGAAAAAAATATGACTCAATTGAAAACTGTTTTTTGTCCGGGTACAATAAAAACGACGAAAATATTTTAAATGCTTCCTGTAATTTTTCAAAAATTATACATGAAGCTGCATATCCTTATAAACCGGCTCATCTTATGCCCCTTGCAGAAAAAAAAAGTGCCTGCAAAAGACTTAATCTTTACTTAAGATGGATGGTAAGAAATGATGAAGTTGACCCGGGCTGGTGGGAAATTGACAAATCAAAACTCATAATTCCCCTTGATACCCATATGCACAAAATCGGCCTTGAATACGGACTGACCGAAAAAAAATCAGGTTCAATGAATACTGCAATAGAAATCACAAAAGGATTTATAAAATTTTGTCCTGATGACCCTGTAAAATATGATTTTGCTCTTACCAGACAGGGAATTAGAAAAACTTCAGGACTTTTTTAACCAAGGGTAACTTGAAAACAAAAGCCTTATTTTACTTTGACTAGTAATTGGCCAATAATCAGAATTTTGTTTTAATTCAAATGAAAAATTTAAAGGCCGTACTGTACAAAGACAAATACGGCCATAAACAATTCAAAAAAAATCTTTAACAAGACTATTAATAAAACATCCCAAAGAATCTCCAGAAGAGCTGCTGTCTGAACTATTGTCTTTCCATGCAGGGGCAAGTCTGAGAATTATTTTTCCATTCACCAAAGAATCAATGTCTACTTCTTCACCATCCTGAAATGAAACAGAAAAAACTGAATCCGAAACAGGATTAAATGATAAGTCTTTCCATAATTCACTGCCGTTGGGATTATAGACAAAAACTTTTTCAGGTGCTTTTGTTTCTCCATGCAGATTGAAATAAATCTCGGCACTGCAGTTTTCACCAATGTTTTCAAGATTAAGATTAAAAATTCCATGGGACATTAAATAGCCAGAAGGTACTAAATCTTCTTGAACAGGAGTTATAACTTCTATATTACAAAACCTGCCTGCTCCAGTGCTGACAGTTGCATAACCTCCGCTTGATCCCGTATGAAGGGAAACTGCCTGTGCCTGTTTCCAGTCAGAAATACCGTCTGAATTTCCGTCAAACTCTTCTGTGTTTCCAGATGGACCCTTTTCTATTACATCTGCAATGCCGTCTTTATCAAAATCAGCTGTAACAGCAGATTCAAAAACAGCATTTATTGTCATGTCTTTGCTTACATTGGTCAGTGCAAGAGGATTTTCAGTTCCTGTATAATCACCTGTCCACCCTGTAAAGACATAGCCCTCATCAGGAACTGCAGCAACTTCAGAGCAAGTGCACAGGGAAGTAACAGACTGAACAGGCAAGCCCTTTAAATTTCCGTTTTCCCCTGGTATAAATTTAACAGTATACAGAGTTCCGGCTTTTATATCTGCCGAATCACTGCTGTTGTCTTCATTGATATCTTTTTCAGATATCCTTGCAACCCAGACACTTGTCTTGGTATTTCCCTCAAAATTGCTGCAAACAGCCTCTATGAGCATGGTGCATGATTCACCGGGTGCAAGACTGCCAATGGTCCAAATGCCTTTATCAGCACTGAACAAACCCATATCGCAATAAAATGTTTTGTATGCAAATGCAGGGTCAAGATCAATGCCTATCTGAACAGCGGAAGCAGGATCAGGCCCATTGTTTCTCACAAGCACTGTATAAATAATATTTTCTTCTGATTTAATATTTTTTGTTCCTGAATGGATCTGAACAGCAAGATCAGTGTTAAAAGGTGTGGTTGGATTTAAAATAACTGAGGAAGTATTGTTTGTGATATCAGGGTCATTTCCTGATCCGTCCAAAGTTTTAACAATTGCAGCTTTCAGGACTGCATCTGTAATAAGGGTTTCATCTTCTATTTCAAGTTCAAGCTCCAGTGTATGCAGTTCTGAAGTTTCAGATCCATCATATTGTGCCATTTTTGTTCTTGTCTCAGAACAGGCTGAAGCATTATTTACATGCCAGATTGAAGTTAAAAAATCATAACACCCTGATGAAGAATTAAATCCTTTGACAATCATGCCTGGCAAAACAGCTATCTGGACCTGAAGCCCTGCTTGAGTATTTGTGCCGATCCTGGTCAGTGTCACATTAAAGCTGATCCTGTCGCCATTTTTAAGCTTGCTTATATCAGCACCGTTTAATCCCTTTATACTTGTATCCAAAGCCGGATCAATTGCAAGTAAACCTGAATTTATTCCAGCTAAAGCACAATTGTTTGACTTGACCGGATCTTTTATACTGAGTTCAGAAATATAGGCACTGTGTATAAAAGCAAGCTCAGTATTTACCACAATATTTATTTTAAGAGCTGCACTCATTGCATTTTCAAGGGTGTCACTCTCCCAGATCCCTGTTGCAGGGTTATAGCTGCCGTCACCGCTGTGCCCTGCATAGTCAAGCCCTAAGGGAAGCAGGTTTTTCACACAAATCTTTTCTGCAGTATCAGGTCCATTGTTTGCAAGTACAAGAATGAGCTCAGCTGAACTGCCCTTTTCAAAGCCTGACTGTACTGCTTCCATTGTAAGGGAAAGATCGCCTGTTTTATTTAAAGGATTTGAATTTATATAAACAGATGCAGTGTTGTTTCCCATATTTCCGTCTGTTTCTGCAGCTGATACAGATGCACTGACAGCAAGTTTCCCTTTTTCCCGGATATTTCCGGTTCTGGCCTTGATCCATACTGTTTTTGTTACACCCTGAGAAAAAAGTCCAAGATTTGTCATGCCGGTCCAGGCCTCAAATTCTGTCATGCTTTTAGTTTTATAACAGACATTTTCAAACCCCTTATCAAGCTCTGCGAAAACATTTACATCCGAAGCAAGCTTCGGCCCTTGATTAAAAACAGTCAAAGCTATTACTATGGTTTCATCTTCACCTGCGGCTGATGGAGAAACTGCTGCAAAAATTCCCATATCTGCACCTGACTGCAAACCGTTTAATTCCACTGAGGCGGTATTGTTTGAAGTTTTAGGGTCCATTGGTGAAACTGAGCTTACAGCTGCTGTATTGATAATTTTTTCAGCACTTTCTACTTTTGAAACTATATGAAGTTTTGCATGTTCACCAGAGGCAAGTTCCTTTATGCTCCATTGTCCTGACAAAGAAAGATAGGTTCCGCCCCCTTTGTGGGATACATAAGAAAGCCCTGCAGAAAGGCATTCATCAACTGACACTTCCATCGCAGGATCAGGGCCGTTGTTTGACACTGTAATTGTAAAAGTTACAAAATCATTAATTTTTGGCCTTGCTGAATCAACTGATAAACCAGCACAAAGATCAGCCTCAGGCAGAGGATCATCAAATTGTGCAGTAACAATCAGGTCTGAGTGAACATTTGAAAAGGAAATATCCCAGCCATTAAATATATACCCTGATATTGATGAAACTGCCGGAGCAGCAGCACTTGAGCCTTCTTCAATTATCTGGGTCAATAAACCTCCGCCTGAATGGGTTCCTTTGGCCGGGTCAATTACAAACTTTATTGTATATTTGGGTAAAGGCGGATTTTTTAGAGTAGTAAAAATTATATCCTGACCATAACTTGTTCCATATGAATTTGTGGCAAAAGCACGGACATGGTAGTCAGTACCCTGATTTAATCCTGCAATTGAAGCTGTAAATGCTCCGGGGGATGAAACACTGCCTGAATCAGTGCAGGAATCTGACAGCGTGGGGTTTGAAGACTTTGACCAGCATATGCCGTGTGCTGTTGGGTTTTGTTTCCCAAGGCTTATAATATTTCCGTTTCCTGTAGCACTGGTTTTTGATATGTTTGTTACTTCAAGGGTTGTTACTATAGGGTTTTCCTTTGTCCATTTTGCATAAAGACTAAGGTTTTTATTTGATCTGCAGACCCCGCCTGAATCATAATCTGTACCGCTTGCGTCAGGTTGTGTATTCCATCCTGCAAAAAAAATCCTGCCTTAGCCAGACTGCCCGTGTTTGATGCAAGAACAAGATCCTGTCCGTAAAATTTTATCTGCTGATCAGGCACAGTTCCTGTTTGAGCATCATTGGCATTATAGGTTATTTTATATGAGGCGTTTATCTGCCATATATTTATCCCTGAGGTTACAAGACCAGGATAAGGCGAACCATTATAATAGGAAGAATTTGTTATTTCTTTAATATTCCATCCTGCATCATCAAAAGTTTTAAATTGTTTCATTTCAAGGGTTGTTTTAGATTCCGCACCATTTGCACCTGTCTGATTTGAAGATTCACTGTCCCAGAAATTGTTATTAAATGTTGCAATACCTACAGTTCCTGCAAATCCATTATCTGTAAGAGCATCTCCGTCTTCAACAAATACGCTGCCTGTGGCATATGAGTTTTTAATCTCACCATCACAGTTACCGCAAAAACCGCCAAAAGATGTATGAGGGTTCGAGTTTTTTCTGGTCACGTTTCCTGTTGAATAGCAATTGGTTGCTGTCCTTTGATTATTTCCAATCAGTCCTCCGACATAAGTCTGTCCATGAACAAAGCCTGCTGAATAACAATTACTTACCAATGAGAAATTATACCCTATCAGACCGCCGAGATAGTGAGTTCCGTAAATAAATAAATTAATAAGGCCAAGGTTTTTAATTTCAGCACCTGATCCTGCTTTACCAAACAAACCTTGACATGAATCAGCACGATTTATGTGCAACCCGATTATTGTATGTCCGCCACCGTCATAAAAACCACTAAAACTGTTTACGTTATTACCAATAGGTGTCCACCCTTTTCCGTTGTCCCAATTTGTGGTATCAGAAGCATTAATATCAGCAGTCTGGATATAATGTTTATTCCACCTTGATGAATCTATAGTAATCCAGTAAAGCTCTGCCAGGGTGCTTATCTCATAGGGATCAATTGCGGTTCCGTTTCCTGAAGGTTCAGCAGGAACAGGCTCGGCACTGCAAATAAAACATGGCATTCCAGTTATAAATACAAAAACTGCAAATGCCATTACAAAAATACGCATTTTTCTTAAAAGCAAACCAAACATCCAACCTCCAAAAGCAATTAATAAAAATTCATTTTGCTAAATAAAAACTGCCTTTTTTGGCCATTTTTATTGTTAATTTAAAATTTAATCCCAAAATACAAAATTATTTTAAATGTTAAATTTTTTATTCAAACTAAATAAAAAATCCTGATTTGGGGACAATGATTCTCTGGTAAAATTTTCCATAAAATTGACACCAGTTTAGTTTATCTTTAGAAGATAAAAATTCTGTTAGCAATAATTATTAGATGAGAGGTCGTTTTCCATCAGAATTTGAGTACTTTTTTTGTTCAATGGAGGTTGCACAAGCCGAACTGTGAAAACAGTCTGAAATTATTATTGAGCTGAAGAATTAGAATTTAAGAGAGGGAAACGGGGGTGGAACCAAAACAACATACTTAGTTGCTGAACGAATTCAAAAAAAGCATAATAAATCAATATATTAAGCCATTTTTTTATAAAGAAGCAATGTAAATTATAACATAATTTTTCGATCAACCCTGCTCCTAAATCAATATCATAAAATTGTATATTTTTTTGAAAAGCTTTATTGACAAGCTTTTGAGCTTGTTTTAGAAAAAAATAAAGAATTTGAAAATGAAAAATACGCAATGCCTGAAAATAAAAACCCTAAAACCGGACGAAGGGGAATGGATTTATGGAAGATTCTGGTTTTAGGTTGTATCCGTCTTGGGTGCAGCTGGGATTTTGATAAACTTCATGATATTGCAAATAATCACAGAACAATACGCCAGATGCTGGGCCATGGTCTTTTTAGTGATGATTATGAATATAAAATTCAAACTCTAAAAGATAATATATCATTGTTTACCCCAGAGGTTCTTGCAGAGATCAATCAAGTTACCATAGAATTGGGACATAATTTTTTTTTGGCCAAAAAACGAATAAAGATCTGAATCTTAG
>Ga0265295_1000150_pt1 | contig 142243 bp, 109 predicted proteins | sample Munlansysbiofilm_FD_192503 | JGI IMG/M metagenome (GOLD analysis project Ga0265295, IMG submission 192503) | Leachate microbial communities from a municipal landfill in Southern Ontario, Canada - Methane capture system biofilm | ecosystem: Engineered > Solid waste > Landfill > Unclassified ... | reverse complement strand
CATTTAACGGAATTATTGTTAACCGTTATGGACGCACTGTTTATGAATGGGAAAACTGGCAAGATTACGAAGCCGGCTGGGATGGAAATCTTAGTGGTGGAACAAAAGCCAGTCCTGGTGTATATTATTTTATCATAAAAGCAGTGGGTATGGACGACCAAGAACACGATATACAAGGGCCATTACATTTAATGAGAGATTAAATATCTTATCATAAAAAATCCTGTAAAAACGAGATTTTTTCATCTGTAAAAACCATAACATTTAATATAGTATCTGCACGAGAACCAGAAAAATTCTAATCTTTGATAATTAGGGTTTGTTAAATAATAAAGTATGCAGAATTGACGAAGATCTTTTGTTGTTTTTCGAGACGCAAAAATCAGCTAATAGCTTGCTCACTTCGATAAAAACTCACTTCGACACTTCGGCGTTGCTCACTTCGGCAGGCTCAGTGCATCGCAGTGCAGGCAGGCTCACTTCGGCAGGCTCAGTGCATCGCAGCACATCGCAGTGCAGCGCTTTGCTAATTTTGCAACAAGGAAAAACGGCAAAAGAACAAGTCAAAATTACTAGTTTGTTGTTTGACAATCCCTTAGACAGGTCAGTTCGACAGGCTTCTATTTATCACAAGCTTGGTTGTTTTGTGTATCTGCTTTGTTAAAAAATTTTGACAAAACTATGGCTATGTCAATATTTTTTGCCTTTCATAAACAAGTGTTTTCAATCCAAAATCAATACAGTTATCGAACCTTCTGCACAAACACACTTTTATTTATTAAAATATTTCCTATCTCAGGCAATGTTTTGTAGTTATAAAATGTCTTGGTAATAAGAAATATTATTATTATATTTACATCACTAAAAAAACCATAAAAGATGAGAAAAACAACATTAAGTTTACTTCTATTCATTTTAATGATGAATATTAGTATTGGACAAAGTCTAAATGTTTCTGCAATCTCAACAGAGAACACCATTTGCGAAGGTATAGGCTGCGAATATAACGGACCGTCCATTTTAATAAATGAAGTAATGATGTCGCCAGCACAATTTGATGGTTCTCTTTACGGTTACACATCAAGTCACAATCCCAATACAGATTGCCAAGGCGAATGGATAGAGTTATACAATCCAAATTTATGTGAGTCGATAGATATTTCGTGCTATTACTTAGGAAATTCCGCAAACGATGTCGGCTCATTATATCCAGGAGGATTTGTACTGCCCGAAGGCACAATTGTTCCTCCTAGAGGATTTGTAATAGTGAGAGGCATGAAAGCCCCAGCGGTACCCACAAATCTCTTAATCGCAAATGGTGGGAATACTATCGAAATAATTGTACAAGATGTTAGTAGAATATGTTTTGGCAACGGTTACCGTCTTTGGTTTCCAAATGCAGGTGGGTGGTTTGCTTTTTACGACAACAACGGAGTTGCACAAGATGCTATTTCGTGGGGAAACAACACAACAGGCGGAACTGCGGCATGCGTTCCCCATCCTGGAGGACCATGTAATTTTAATGGCACTCTTGTTGGCTATAATTCTATTCCTACTAATCGAAAAACCTATATAAACTCATCAGCTCCTGCATCAAATCAAACATATAGACGAATCCCAGATGGAGGAGCTTGGCAAATAAACAGCCCCACAACTGGCACTTATGGAATCTGCAATACCACTTGTACAGAAGAACCAATAATTACTTGCAACGGTACTGCAACAGCCAACGTTTCGGGAGGCTCTCCACCATACTCTTTTTTATGGAATGATGCTCAAGTACAAACAAGCCAAACAGCAATAGGCCTATGCGAAGGATTGTATTGTGTAACCGTAACCGACAACGCAAGCAATACTTCAACAACATGCGTAGAAATTATCAATCGAACTTTAACAATTAGTGCATCATCTTCTCCTGCAAACATTTGTGCTGGGAATAATCTAAACCTTACTTCAAATAGCAGTCAAGGTCAATCGCCTTATACTTTCTCATGGACAGGCCCCTCTAGTTTTTTAAGTTCTGTTGCAAATCCTACTGTAAGCAATAGCAATATCCAAAACAGTGGCAATTATTCAATTACCGTAACAGACGCAAATGGTTGTACAGGAACAGCTGCTACTAATGTTACCATACACCCAAATCCTTTACCCATTGCCCAAAACACGAGTCCTGCCTGTGCAGGCGAAACCGTAGGACTATCAGTACAATCTTTTTCTAATTATCAATGGCAAGGACCAGCAAGTTTTGCTAGTACAAATCAAAACCCTCAAATAACTACGGTTACAGAAAACACAGCAGGAGTATATCATGTAACTGTAACAAATGAACATGGATGTACTGCAAATGCAGAAACTATAATTGAAATTTTACCATCTCCATATTTAAGCATATCGGCAGAATCAACATATTGTCAAGGCGAAAACATAGTCCTTAACTGTTCGCCAGGAGGCTTACAGTCATACCATTGGAGCGGACCACTATCCTACTCCTCTAATAATCAGAACGTTACACTCAACAACTCAAACCCTAACCAAACAGGTACATATACTGTGAATGCAGTTAGCACCAATGGTTGTACGGGAACAACAAATATTAATATTAATATATTACCACAAGTTAATGCAACAATTACTCCAGTGCCTCCACTTTGCTACAATGATCCAAGTCATACTCTAACAACTATTACAAATGGCGGTATTTGGTCGGGAACTGGGGTTACTGGAAACTCATTTAATCCAACCAGTGCAGGCGTAGGTGAGCACGAAATCTCATACTCAGTTTCTAATGAGGCTTGTAATGATAATGACCAAATTACGATAGAAGTATTTGAAAACATCTCAATAATAAACTTTACCGACAACGTCTGTGACGACACATACTCAGAATATTATGTTAGTTTTGATGTTGTTAATCATCTTGGTAATCCTACAATATTCTTAATGAATACTGGAACAGGTTATGAACAACACACAGGCTCAATTTCCTTAACATATCCTAGCCAAACACCCTATAATATTACCATTACCGATGCTGCAAACAATTGCGACCAATACATACTTGAGGGAATAAGAAATTGTGGTTGCTATACATCGGCAGGAAACATGAGCAGTTTGCAACCAATATCACTGTGTTACGGAGAGTGTTCAGATATGGTTACCCATAGTGGCAATGAGGCTTTAGACGCTAACGACACATTTGGATTTATTCTTCACGATGGAACTTTACCAATTAATGTCTTAGCAACATCCTTAACTCCAAACTTTTGCTTTCACTTAATACCCTCTCTTTCTTTTGGCACTACTTACTTTATTTCAGCCGTTGCAGGAAATGAAGTATCTCCAGGCATACCCGATTATACCGAACATTGTTTTTCAATATCACAAGGCACACCAGTAATTTGGTACGAAAATCCTATTGCACACGTAATTACTGATAATTTTGCTATTTGTGGTCTTGAAGCAACGTTTGCAGCAACTCCACCAACTGCTGGAATGACAGGATATTGGAATTCAAGCACAACATTTTGGACAACAAACACAACAACTCACAACTCTCCCGAAATTAGCGTTTTAGTTAACAATTATGGAACTCATACTTTTTATTGGAACATTAATAATGCTGGATGTACAGGCACTGATGAAATAATAATTGAGTTCGTTGAAGAACCAAATGCCTTTGCTGGCAACAACTTCTCTATTTGTGGATTAAGTGCTGATTTGTCAGCTGTTATGTCGCATCCCTCATCAATAGGTTCATGGACGGGGCCAGGAACATTCTCAAGCTCAAGCTCGCCAGAATCAAATGTTACTTCAAATTCTGGTTATGGTTCATACACCTTTACATGGCGTGAAACAATTGGTGGGTGCTGGGACGAAGATCAGATAACAATACATTTTATTCCCACCCCTAATCCAATAATTTATCCAGCCTTAGACACAGTATGCGGAAACACATATAACCTTTCGGTAAGCAATGTCCATAATGCTGGAATTTGGTCAGCCTATTCAAATGGAACTCCCTTACAACCTGCCCCACTCTATTTACAGGGCTCCACCAATCATAATACTCAGGTAATTATCCCAAATTACGCCAACGACCACCTAGTCGTAGAATTTGTTTGGACAGAAACCTCAATGCATGCGGGCATACAATGTCCAGCAACAGCAACAGCACACATAACATTTGCTCGCATACCAATCGCAAGTGTTGGAGCAATCGATGAAATCGAAGTTTGTGGTACTTCTACTCAATTAAATGCAGATATTACAGGATCAGAGTTTGCTACTCACTCTTGGATTTCAAATCAGATACTTGCAGAGTTTGACAATCCGCATTTACCAAATGCAACTATCAGCCTAATCTCGCAAGGTAGTTTCGGAGATAGTGCATACGTTAGAGTTCCTATTGTTTGGGCTATTCAAAATTACGGATGCTCGTCAATAGACACAATGTGGGTAACATTCTATGACAAACCGTCTGCAAATGCAGGTATAGATAATGCAGTCTGCGGTAAAGAGTATATGCTTGGTGCAGTATATGACATAACAGAAACCTCCAGTTACAGTCCATCAGGTTGGTGGTCAGTTTATGAAAAACCAATACAAGCAGCTCAAACAAATATTCAACCCCAAGGTAATGACACAGCAACCTGTTCTGTCTCTCACAATGGAATTTATCAATTTGTTTTCCGCGAAAACAACTCAAATCTTGCAATGTGTTATGATACAGACACCGTACAAATAGAATTTGTCGAAATACCAATAATTTCGGCTGGCGAGGACAAAGATATTTGTGGAAACTGTACAAATCTCGAAGCTTCCTCAGGAGGATTTCAAGGAACTTGGATTGACAATGGATCGTTCTTTGATGACTACACAAACCCTCATACAAATGCTTGCCGCAACGATTACGGGGCTATTATTTTTGCATGGATGGAATCAAATACTGCAATAACTCAAAATCACACTTGCACTTCGCAAGACGAAGTTGAGATAACATTTTGGAAAGTACCCCAGGCAGATATCTTAACAGACGAAGAAGACAATTATGCCTGTGGCTATACTTTTTCAAACCTCAGAGCCGAAAATCCTGGCTCGGATATCACAGGGTATTGGTACACAGTTAGTCCTGAAACTGTATTTGGTAATGAATTTAACTTCTCCACTTGGGCAAGAGTTTCATCCTACGGCTATCACAACTTTTATTGGATAGAACAAACTGGACCATCTTATCAACCAGGGTTTTGTACCGATACCGCAGGACCGCTCACAATTCACTTTATCGAAATACCTGTAGCTAATGCAGGAGTTGACACACTATTCTGTGGCAAAACTGGACGATTAAATGCTATCCCAAGTGTTGGAACTGGCGTTTGGTCAACCCCCTCAGCAGGAAACATAATCATTGATGCGAATAACGACCCAAACACATTAGTCTCTTCAGAAATATACAATACCGATAACACAACTATAGATTTTTATGAATTTTCGTGGATTGAAACCAATTTCGAGCGATGTTCTGATATAGATACTGTTAATGTGGTTTTTGCCCGTATTCCAAAATCAGACATCAATATTATCCCCCCAAAATGTTTTGGCGAACCAGCTAGTATTGCTGCTGATGAGAACAATCTACAACAATACACTTGGAACTTCTACAGTGGTATCATTGACAGTACATCAATTAATCTTTCGGGTGGTCAATGGGAAAACTTCGTTCATTGGAACAACTCAGACACTTTACATCGCATAAGTTTAATTACTACAAACATCTGGGATTGTCAAAGTCCAATTAATATTGATACGATTTATGAACCAAAAATACCAAAATTTGATGTAACTATCATCTCTGACACTTGTATGCTGGGTAAGGGAGGTATTATATTTGGAGACACACTAAATAACAACTCTTTTTTCTGGTTAGATACAGTTTACGGACCACCTGTGGAAAGTCCTGTTACAACAGTTTACAATCTTCCAACAGGAGAATACGATATCAGAACGTCTTATCAAACTCCTAATATGACTTACTATGCCTACTACTTAAATACTTTTAATAGTACAAATTGTATTGATACAATAACATACACAATAGAACCAATTGGAATGATAGAAGCAATGATTGAAATCTCAACCGCTACCGACATGACTGAATTAATTGCTCCTGAGGCTCAGGTAATTTTCCTTAACAACTCAATTTACGACAATGTTGGTAAGCGTTGCGAATGGCATTTTGGAGATGGCAAAACACTCAAAAACTGTGACCAACAAGTTGAGCATTACTATACCGAAGCTGGTTGCTTTAATCCATTCCTAATTGTAATGAACAGAGACCTCCCTGAGTGTAGAGACACGGCTTATCTTGAGGCGTGTATCCCAATTGATAATGCCAGTAAACTTGAAGTTCCAAATATTTTCTCACCAAACGCAGACGGATATAACGACTTTTTTCAAGTTAAAGCTCAAACACTACGTACATTTAACGGAATTATTGTCAACCGTTATGGGCGCACCATTTATGAATGGGACAATTGGCAAGATTACGAAGCCGGCTGGGATGGGACACTTAGTGGTGGAACAAAAGCCAGTCCTGGTGTATATTACTTTATTATAAAAGCTGTAGGTATGGATGACCAAACCCACGATACGCAAGGGCCATTACATTTAATGAGAGATTAAAATACTTATTTTATTAAAAAAATGACTATTATTAAAAAATAGTCATTTTTTTTTGTATGTTTAGACAACGATATAAACTAAAAAATTGTCTTAAAATCAAACGTTAATGACTGATAATGTTCACTTAATAAAACGATGTCAAAAGAAATCAAAAAAAGCTTTTGATGAACTGTTTAGAACATACTCATCACTAATGTATGGAATTTGTTTAAGATATACAAAAGACCAACATGAGGCACAAGACTTATTACAAGAGTGCTTTATCAGAATCTTAAACAAAATTGATACTTATAATTTTAAAGGTTCTTTTGAAGGCTGGATAAAAAGGTTAACTGTTAATCATGCGATAAACTACCTAAAAACAAAACGACACTTTATGTCCGAAGACATATCGAGTTATGAAATAGAAAACCAACAAATGAATACTGATGTGATTTCAGATATGAATGCACAAGATATTGTGAAAATGATTAACAAATTACCCTTAGGTTATAAAACAATTTTTAATCTGCATGTTGTTGAAGGATATAAACACACAGAAATTGCAGAAATGCTCGAAATAAGCGATATAACCTCAAGAACACAATTTAAAAAAGCAAGAGAAGCTTTAATAGAAATGATTATAAATAGTAATAAATGAAAGATTTTAATAAAATAATAAAAGATAAACTCACAAATTATCAAGAAACACCGCCTCAAGGTGTACTCGATAATATAAGAAACAAATATCCTAAAAGATCTTTTGTCGAGAACATCAATTACAATAAATATTATATTATTGCAGGATTTACAACAATTATTATTGCTGGATTCCTCATTTTTAACAACATTTCAAACTCAAAAAATAACACTAAAATATCTAATGAAGAAAATATAATAGTACAAAACAATAACAACACAACTAATAAAATATCAAATCCTGAAATTGATAACAAAAAACCCAATAACAACATTTCTAAAACCAATATTATCAATAATTATTCTGAATCCGAACCTGTAAACAAAACTTTACAAATTGAATATATCGATTATTTTACTTGTAAGGACACCGTAATTTGTGGAACATCACTTGAACTTACTAATATTTCGGAGTTTAAAAATTTAATCATCCCCCAAGAATTAAAAACATCGACAAAAGATGCAAAAATCATAATCAGTTCTAATGAAACAGGAAAACACACCATCTATTATTGCAAAGAGGACAACAATAAACTAATAAAGGACAGCTTGATTATCAAATTTAATGTAATTAAAACACCAACAATCAAAATACAAGACCATAAATTATGCTATGGTCAAGAGCTTTTAATTAATATTTACCAAAACAACAATACAACATCATTTATTAACAATAAAACTGTAAAATTAGACGAAAATCTATATAAAATAAATGAGTTGCAAAGTGGTAATAACAAAATACAAATTTTGTTTACTGACGCAAATAACTGCACATACACCTACACAGACGAAGTTTACATAAGCAGCAAACCAGAATATAGCATTGACATTACACCAACGTTTTGTTCACATAAAAATGGAAGTATCACCATTATTCCAAATAATTTTGATATATATTCAACTGAATTAAACAACACATTCAGTTCTACTCCAGGCTTTTTCAATAATCTTCCAGCCGGAATATACTTTATAAAAACCGAATACTCGCAGTCTTGCTATGTTTACGACACTCTGCTTGTTAAAGACAGTTTAAATATAAGTCCATATTTCAGAATTGACAAAGATTTGATTGACAAAAATAAATACTCAGTACGAAACTACACCAAAATAGATAATTACGGCTATGAGCAAAACCCTGATATTGAATTTATTTGGAAAATAAATGGCGAAAACATTGTCAGCAAAGATAATCCTGAATTTACATTTAACCAACAAGGAGAATATGTGATTGAACTAATTGCCAGCATTGATAATAATTGTATAGCTCAATATTCAGAAACTATTCATGTATCAGGAACGAATTTCCGAATTCCAAATATTTTTACACCCAATGGTGATGGTATTGGCGACTATTTTAAAATTATCTCAGAAAATGAATTAAGAAATTTCCACATCCAGATTATTAATAAACTTGGAGAACTTGTTTTTGAAAGTGCAAACATTAATAGTTGCTGGGATGGTAAAATTAATGGAAATGATGATGCCAGCGAAGGCTTATACTACTATATTATAAAGGGAGAGGACATGTTCGGTAAAAGAATTGAGCAAAAAGGTTCACTACAATTGGCAAGGAATTAATTTGCTTAGAATTGTGTCAGAAAACGGAGGCTGTCAATTAGACAGTCTCTTTTTTTAAATATAATAAAGCCTTATATAGCTCACAACAAAACAAAAAAGAGGCTTGCGCTTCATTCATTATCTCATATCTATAACCTCTGCATGGGGAAAAAGAGCATTACTAAATTTTATCTCCGCATCAGAAACAGCAGGGTTTTCTACAAACTTATATATCTCTATCAAATAACTAACTCCGTCTTTTCCAATATATCTAACTGAGTATATTTGTTTTTTAGTTTTATCAATTTTAACCGTAATTTTCGAATATTTCTTATCTTCAATAGTTTTTGGTATCAAATCTATCTCAACTAAAGGGCGGTTTTGTTCAAATTTATCTGCAATATATCGAACTTTAAAATTTGATTTATAATCTTTAAGTAAGCTCTGAGGATTCATCATTGCATCCTTATTATCTGCGTTATCTGTAATATTCACTTCTTCGGCATCTTTTAAATAAGTCCAATTTGTAGTGCCATTAGAGAAAACTATTTGTCCCATAATATCAAGCTTATACAGACCTGATTTATATACGGCACTGCCTTTATGTTCATCTCTTTTGGGATGCTGTAGATTTTCAATATACATATTAAATTCAATTTTCAGACTAACATATCTTTCAGTTTTTGCTGACACCTCATCTAGCAAAGCCGTTGCGGCAAGGTCATTCTGCGAAAAACCAACAAGTGCTAAAAATATTAGGCTAAATAATGCAATAAATTTTTTCATTTTATTTTCTATTTTATTTGTTTTCATTTAAGCTATTCAAATATTGTTCCAAAGAATATTCGTCTGGGAATAATACTTGTCTGGCTTTACTTCCCTCATATTGTCCAACGATTCCAGCAGCCTCAAGTTGGTCTATAATTCTACCAGCTCGATTATATCCGATACTCATTTTTCGTTGAACTAAAGATGTTGAGCCTTGCTGATGTCTAACAATAAGACGAGCTGCTTCTTCGAACAATTCATCTTTTTCGTTAGCATTTAAACTACCGCCACCGCCACCAGTTTCTGCGATGTCGGGTTCTGGCAAGATATAAGGTTCTGCATATCCTTGTTGAGCTCCAATATGCTCAACTAATAATTCTATCTCTGGCGTATCAATAAATGCACATTGTACCCGACTAATCTTACCTGTTTCAGATATTAGCATATCTCCCCGACCAATTAACTGATTTGCACCACCAGTATCAAGAATTGTTTTTGAATCGTGTCCGTTTGTAACTTTAAAGGCAATACGAGTAGGAAAGTTAGCCTTAATTACTCCAGTAATCACATCAGTTGAAGGACGCTGCGTAGCAACAATTAAATGAATTCCAATAGCACGTGCCTTTGCTGCAAGGCGACTTATAGGGACTTCTACCTGTTTACCCTCCTGAACAATAATATCTGCAAACTCATCAATAACAACAACTATATAAGGCATATATTTATGTCCATTATTTGGATTTAATCTGCGTGAAACAAACTTTTTGTTATACTCGACAATATTCCGAACTCGAGCTTTTGTCAAGAGTGCATAACGATCATCCATTTCGATGCACAGCGAATTCATAATCGGAACCACTTTTGAGACATCAGTAACAATACACGAATCCTCATTAGGGAGTTTTGCGAGATAATGTTTTTCTATTTGATTGTATATTGATAATTCAACCATTTTGGGATCCACTAACACAAACTTTAGATGAGCTGGGTGTTTTTTATAAAGCAAAGATGTAATAATTGCGTTTATCCCTACTGACTTTCCTTGTCCTGTTGCTCCTGCAACTAATAAATGTGGAGTTTTTGCCAAATTAAAAACATAGGTTTCGTTAGATATTGTTTTTCCCAATGCTACTGGCAACTCATACAACGACTCTTGAAATTTGGCAGATTTTAAGACAGAGCGCATCGATACAGTTTCGGGTTTTGAGTTAGGAACTTCGATGCCAATAGTTCCTTTTCCAGGAATTGGAGCAATAATACGTATCCCAAGAGCTGCAAGGCTAAGTGCAATATCATCTTCGAGGTTTTTAATTTTTGAAATCCTCACTCCAGGTGCTGGTACAATTTCATATAAAGTTACAGTAGGTCCTATTGTAGCAGTAATTCTGGCTATCTCTATTTTGTAATCTCGCAAAGTCCTAACTATCCTATCTTTATTAGCATTAAGTTCATCGCGAGTAACATCAGCCCTTCTACTTGGGTAATCTTGCAATATTTCTATACTAGGAAATTTGTAAAACTCAAGATCTTTTGTTGGATCAAATTCCTGCATCATATCTGAATCTATTTCTTCCTCTGTTAATTCTTCCTCATCGGGCGTATCATTTACATCGAGATCCAAACCATCTTCATCTTCAATTTTATCGCTTACAATATTATTTCCAGCATCAAGTTTTAAAATTTGATCTTCCTCATAACTACTTTGCTCTGCTCCTTCTATCTCATCAAAAACAACTAGTGGCGTTTTTTCTTCAAGATTTTCATCTCCTATTGCTTGTGCTTCATCGCTTGTTTCAGATAAAATTGACTTATCAAAACCATCATCAGAAATCTCTTCCAAACTGTCCTTTTTTACATTTCGCAAATTATGCAATTTTGATTTTATCCAAAACAAAGAATTTTTAAAACTGTACAATATAATCACAAAAAAACTTAGTAGAATAACTGCATAAGAGCCTGGTGTCCCAAGAAGTCCAGACAGCCAATTAAAAATAAAATATCCATGTGCTCCCCCAACCATAAAAAACTGATCTGAAAACACCGAGGCAAAAGCGATACTGCTCCAAATAGTTAATATAATACTAATAAACAAGAATCTCCATGTTTTAGTTAGCTTAACATTAAGCAAATTAAATCCAAACACAGCAAATATCGCAACAAAAGAGAACGAAGCAACTCCAAACCAATCGTGAATAAATTTATTCGACAATATAGCACCAACTTTACCTATCCAGTTTTCAATTTGGTATGAATTTTTACCTAATAATTTTCCGAATTCGACATCAAGGATACTTTGATCAGATTTCCAAGTAAAAAAATATGAAGTAAACGACAAGCACAAAATAATTGCGAATGCCAATAAAAACACTCCTAAACTTACCTTAAAACGCTCATCGCGAAAAAAGGCAATGATTGCTTTTAATGAGAAACTTCTGGTTTTTTTAATTGTACTAGACTTCTTACTTCGTTTTTTCATACTAAAGTGTAAAAATAGAAAAAATCCTCAAATTTTGAGGATTTTCAATATTATATTTTATACAGTATTTATCCACCTAACATTCCACCCAATTCATCGGCAGTTTTAATTTCATAATCATCAGGTATCAGAAACATTCCATTATTCACTTTGCCTTTTTTGACTTCTCTAACAGTCATAATCATTATCATACCTTCCTGCACAATCGAGTACTCCATCAAAACACCTTCGATACCTTTAAAACCACTATTATCATTCATTCCCTTAGGGACACTAATCGCATCTGTATAATAAACTTCAACGGTGTTCTCGCCTGATAATACTTCTGCTTTTTTACAAGTATAACCGGCAATCTCTTTAGTTTCGTCAAGAAATTTAATAACTGGGTCTTCAACTTCGGCTTCAGCTTTATTTTTATCAATTTCTTCTTTAGATTGATTAACAGCGATTTTCATTCCCATAGCATCAATTAAAACAATTGCTGAACCATTGCCCATATCAGAAATTTGAGCCATTGAATAAAATGCCGAGATTTGCTCGTTACGAACTTTATCACCTAAAATACTTACAACTATTCCAGTAGGTAGCTGTGCCTGAGTTGCAGCATCTATCTCATCACCTTCATAAGTAATATCATAAGTAATTACACCTTTAAAAGGTTTTGCTTTTTTCTGAGAATAGCCTGAAACAGATATTACCACAGCCATCAGAACGAATAATACTTTAATACTAATTTTCATAATTTTATCTTTTTTTGTTTATACAGTTAAATTATATACAATATACATACCACAAAAATAAATAAATATTTCTATTTTAACCATTAAAAAGATTAATTAACAAAACAATAACAATAAATTACACTGCTAAATAACATATTTTTAAAAAATTATGAAAAAATAATTTAGATTTGCAACAAACAAAAAAAGAAAATATGTCAATAAAGAAATTAGCAGTTGTCGCATTCGGAGGTAATGCACTATTAAGAGCCGAACAAGAAGGAACTAACGAAGAACAAAAAGCAAATATATATAGAGCTGTTGAAACTCTTTTCGAGTTAATAAAAAGCAACTCTAATCTTGTTATTATACACGGTAATGGTCCTCAAGTTGGTAATATTTTATTACAGAACAATGCAGGTGCCAAAATGTTTGGCATCCCCGAAATGCCCATAGATGTTTGCGGTGCATACTCCCAAGGCTTTATAGGATATTTAATTGAGCAGCAACTCAGAAATATTTTACCAACTAAAGATTTAGAAAAAGGCGTTGTAAATCTCATAACTCAAGTTTTGGTTGATAAAAATGACCCTGCTTTTAAAAACCCAACAAAACCCATAGGTCCATATTATACAAAAGAAGAAGCCGAGAAACTTTCTGATGGCACTAATTCGCTATTTAAAGAAGACCCCGATGGAATTGGTTGGCGTAAAGTTGTTCCATCTCCTTTGCCAAAACAAATTGGAAATAGCAAAGTAATCGAACAGTTGGCAAGAGAAGGACATATAGTTATAGCCGCTGGTGGTGGTGGAATACCTGTATATTACGATGAACAAAAAAACCTACTAGGTATAGATGCAGTAATTGACAAAGACCATACATCTGCACTGCTTGCCTCTCAAGCAAAAGCCGATGAGTTTTATATCTTTACTGACCTTAAAAGAATTATTATAAAAACTGAAGGTTCTGAAGAGAAAATTTTAGATACTATACCAGTTGCTGAAGCTAAAAAGTACCTAAAAAAAGGAATCTTTAGTGCAGGAGGGATGGCTCCAAAAATCAAAGGAGCTGTTAGCTTTATTGAAAATGGCGGCACTGAATGCACCTTTTTGCATTTCCCAGATAATCCAAAAGACCCTATATATCAAACTAAAATTGTGCGTTAATAAATAAATTAAATAATAACTAAAAATAAATAAATCATGGCTTTTAACCTAAGAAACAGAAATTTTCTAAAACTTTTAGATTTTTCTCCTAAAGAAATTCAGTATTTATTAGACCTATCGCTTGACCTCAAAAAAGCAAAATATGCAGGTACAGAACAGCAAAGATTACAAGGTAAAAATATAGTTTTACTATTTGCAAAAGACTCTACTCGTACTCGTTGTGCTTTTGAAGTAGCTGCATTAGATCAAGGTGCCCATGTAACTTTCTTAGGTCCAAGTGGTTCGCAAATGGGTAAAAAAGAATCTATGAGAGATACTGCACGAGTTTTAGGACGCATGTATGATGGTATCGAATATCGCGGATATGGACAAGAAATCGTTGAAGAATTGGGAGCACATGCAGGAGTACCTGTTTGGAACGGATTAACAACCGAATATCACCCAACTCAAATTTTAGCAGATTTTTTGACCATAATGGAGCATTCTGATAAACCGTTAAGTCAAGTTAAATTTGCATACTTAGGCGATGCACAAAACAATATGGGTAATAGTCTTATGGTAGGAGCAGCAAAAATGGGTATGGACTTTAGAGCTGTTGCTCCTAAAATTTATCACCCAAACAAAGAACTTGTAGCTCAATGTAAAGAAATTGCTAAAGAAACTGGAGCAAAAATAACTATTACCGAAAATGTTGAAGAAGGTGTTAAAGATTGCGACTTCTTATACACAGACGTATGGGTTTCAATGGGCGATCCAGCAGAAAAATGGGAAGAAGCCATAAAAGTTATGGGTCCATACCAAATAAATATGGATTTGATTAAGAAGACCAATAATCCAAATGTTAAATTTATGCACTGCCTACCAGCTTTTCATAATAACGAAACCGATATTGGTAAAGACATTGCTAAAAAACTAGGTGGAAAATATCCTATCGTTGCAAAAGGTGAAATAGAAGTTACCGAAGATGTATTTGAATCAGCTCATTCAATTGTTTTTGATGAAGCAGAAAATAGATTACACACTATCAAAGCAATTATGGTGGCAACTTTAGGAGCATAATAAAATTCAAGATAATGATATATTAAGACTATCCTTTTTGTGATAGTCTTTTTTTATTCGTTCGTAAAATGCGGTTTATTGGTCCCAAATCAAACATCATAATTATAATCTTTAATTAATTACACATACCCTTTATTTAGAATGATTATAAAATAAAAAAAACATTATATTTCCTTTTATCTTAAAAAAAACTACACTATGTTTGTAACAATAAATTACATTTTATTAATTTAAAACAATAAAAAATGGCTTATAAAATTGGTGATGATTGTACTGCTTGTGGTACTTGTATTGATGAATGTCCAGTTGAGGCAATATCAGAAGGTAATATCTATGTAATTGATCCTGATTTATGTACAGACTGTGGTGCTTGTGCTGACGTATGTCCTGTTGAAGCAATTCATCCAGAATAATTAAAAAAATTTATTAAACAAAAAAGACTGTTTACTATTAGTAACAGTCTTTTTTTATTGTTTATAATGAAAATTTTAGTTGCACCATATAATTTATTAGCACATTATCTTCGTAGCATTGCATTGGTAAAAAACATTCCTAACAATGCAGAAATTGTATTCTTAAAATCTGGAAGATACGACAATTTTGTTACAGCAAACGGCTATAAACTCACACAAAACACTCTTAACACGTATTCTACAGTAATAGAAAAAGCCGCATCATTTGATTTTTCATGGATTAATAAAAAATCTGTTAATCGAACAGTAAATGAACTAATTGAGATTATTAAAACCGAGAAACCCGATTACATTATTGGAGACACATATTTAGGTATGAAAATCGCTGCAGAATACTGCAACATAACATTAATAAGCATATTTAACGCTTATCTTACTCACCACTATAACGATCTCAGACCTACACCACATAACCACAAAGCAAATAAATTCAAATCGAAATTATCCGAGAAATCTTGGAATACAATTGTAAGGACAGTGGAAAAACTAACATTACGTAAAGTACACTCTCCATTTCGCAAAATTAGACGAAAACTAAAATTAAAACAATATAGGGACCTATTTGATGAATTTACAGGCGACAAAAATATACTTTGCGATGACCCCGAAATCTTCCCATCAATAAAATTACCAGATAATTACCAGTATTGTGGACCATTACTTTACTCCTATAATGTAACAAACCAACAATTACTAAACTTTCTAAGTAAAGACAAGACTAGAAAGACAATCTTAATTTCAATGGGCAGCACAGGTAAGATTACCAATATTGGAGATTTAAAAAATTATTTTTGGCTAAATTACAATATCGTAATTACAGGAGCAAAAGAGGGAAAACAAACCGAAAATATTTATTATACAGATTTTATTAATTTTGATGAGACTTCACATTTAATAGATTTAATTATATGCCATGGTGGAAACGGAACCATGTATCAGGCAATAAACAAAAACATTCCAGCCATTGCAATACCTACAATATTTGAGCAAGAATGGAATATTCATCGCTTCGAAAAACTATCATTGTGTAAAGTTTGGTACGCTGAACAAGACATCAAAAACTTATACACTCTCATAGAAAGCCTAACATCAACAAATACACTTAACCCAAATATAATAAAACTCCAAACAGACCTTAACTCAATCATTAGTAGTATATTTTCTAAATTGCCATAAGAAGAATAAGGATAGAACTCGTGAGAGCTACAAAAAATTTAAATTTCTATAAATCAATAAAGCAGCATAACTTTAAGACATAAAAAACAGGTGATTTCGCTTTCGCTCCACCACCTGAATGTTATTAAATTGGCATAAATGCCTTTAATTCAAATACTTATCAAGCCAGGCTTTAAACTCACGTTGCCACAAAATACTATTTTGAGGTTTTAACACAAAGTGAGACTCCTCAGGAAAAATCAGTAATTTGCTTTCCACGCCATTTAATTGAGCAGCATTAAACGCTTGTAAACTTTCGGTGTAAGGGATTCTAAAATCATATCCACCAGTAATTATCAGAATAGGAGCGTTCCATTTATGCACAAAGTTATGAGGAGAATTTTCGTAAGTTTTTTGAGCGATTTTATTTTCTTTTTCCCAATACGCACCACCAAAGTCGTGATTAACAAAGAACATTTCCTCTGTTGCAGCATATTGCGATTCAAAATTAAACATTCCACAATGCGAGATAAATGCCTTAAAAGTATTATCTTCATTATGTCCGGCTAACCAAAACACCGAAAATCCTCCGTAACTTGCCCCAACAGCTCCGATACGATCTTTATCTATATAAGGCTCATTTTTAAATGTATTTACTGCCGACATATAATCTTTCATATTTTGACCTCCGTAATCACCCGATATTTGAGCATTCCATTCCGTACCAAACCCTGGTAAGCCTCGGCGATTGGGAGCAATTACAACATATCCGTTTGATGCCATAATTTGGAAATTCCATCTATAACTAAAAAATTGTGAAACTGCCGACTGTGGTCCTCCCTGACAATACAAAATTGCGGGGTATTCTTTTGTTGCATCAAACTTTGGAGGTAATATTAACCAAACAAGCATTTGCTTTCCATCAGTGGTAGTAATCCATCTCTCGACAACTTTACCCATTTCGATATTATCATAAATGTGTTTATTCGTAAAAGTTATCTGACGTTGTTCGCTCTCTTTACTAAGTTCAAAAATTTCAGTTGCCATTGACATACTCATTTTTTGAATAATAAAACTATCTTTATTATAAAACATTGCAAAAATATCATGCGTACCTTCTGTTATTTGCACAACCTCTTTAGTTTTTGTATTAATACCAAAAATTTGTTGAGTTGCATTTATATCAGAAATAAAATAAATATTTTCTGAGGTTTCATTTTCAGTAGGCCAAACGACATTCGACACATTGTAATCAAAGTCTTTTGTAAGATTAGTTTTTGCTCCAGTTTCAAAATCCATTATAAACAATCGCAGTTTATCGGCCTCATAACCAGGTGTCTCCATACTTGTCCACGAAATCATTTTTGAATCGGGCGAAAATACTGGATATTTATCATATCCCAACATTCCTTTGGTAATATTACTGGTATTTCCAGTATGTATATCATAAATATAGATATCAGAATCGGTACTAAGAGCATATTCTTTTCCGTTCATTTTTTTACATGTATATGCTATTTTATTTCCATCAGGACTCCAGCAAATTTCCGAATCATCAAAATAAGCACTCATAGGTGCATCCCAACGTTCCCCTTCCATAATATCTTTTGGAGCCTCCACAGAATTACCATCAAAATCCGCCACAAAAATATGAGAATAAGCATAATCATGCCAGTTATTCCAATGCCTATACATGAGTTCCTCAGCCATAATCACATCTACTTTAGGAAGATCTTCATAAATTTCAGTTGGGGCTTTATCCAATTTCACATCCGAAGTCAAAAGGATTTTATCTCCAGTGGGTGCAACTTTAAAAGCATTTATACTTATATCAAGATTTGATATTTTAGCTTTTTCGCTACCATCTGCATTCATTGTCCAAACTTGAACAGTATCGGTTTGAGATGACAAATAAGCAATTTTCTTGCCTTCTAATATCCACCGTGGATTAAAACAAGAGTAGTTTCCAATTGTGATTTGCTTTGCATCTCCTCCCTGAGTTGGGATTGAGAAAATATGAGTATAACCTCTATTTTCTTCAACATTATAATATGTGATATTATAGATTAAAGTATTACCATCGGGACTTAACTGTGGATCGCTTACACGACCAAACTTCCATAAAATTTCGGGAGTAAGTATTCCGTTTGTTATCTCCTGCTCAGTTAAGGAGACATCGGGCATTAAAAATCCCTGCTCTTCCAGTTGCTCATCTGTTTTGGATTTACATGAACCAAGAATAACTACTACAATAAAAAAGAGATACCAGATACGTTTCATAATCAGACATGTTTTATAGTTTACGACAAATTAAATTCTAACAATCCACTTACAGTATGGTGCAATTATCTTTGTTTTGCTATAACATCATTTAGTGCATTAACTGCAAGCTCGTAATTCGGCAATACTTCTAAAGCCTTACGATAATCCAACTCTGCAAGTTTTAGCTTACCCATCATTTCGTAAGCCACTCCCCTATTATACCAGGCTTTATGAGCCGTTGAATCTATTTTTATGGCAGCCGTCAAATTTTTGACTGCACTTTCGTAATTACCAGTACCATTAATATGAACATATCCTTTATTAAAATATGCCTGATAATAATTTGAATCTGCACTAATCACATAATCATATTCTTCAAGAGCCTTGTCGAACAGATTAAAATGCTGAAACACCAAACCAGCATTAAAGCGAATTTCGAGATTATTTGGAAATAATCTGATTGCAGAAATAAAATACTCTACACCAAGAGGGTCGTCTTGTCGATAATATATCATGCCCAACAGATTATACGCCTGCCAATTTTCATTATCATATTCTATTGATTTACGCAAAGCTTTAACCGCCTCATCGTAGGCTTCGGTTTCATTTAGGACAAGACCCTTTACAAAATAAGACTCTGATGATTGCAATTTATTTGTTTCTAAATTTAGAATTTCGTGCATCGCCTCCTTATACATCTCGACATAAAAATATATTTGAGCCAGTTTTAACCTAGCCTGCCCATTCATAGGAAAAAGCACAAGGCATTTTACAAGTGCATCTTTTGCTTTACCAGATTCTCCTTGCAGTAAATAAAGATCACAAAGTTCATTATAAACATCGGGCATAAGTGAATCAACACGAATAGCAATTTCAAAATCGTTAACAGCCTCGCTTAAATTGTCGTTTTCGATTTGCATATACGCCCTGCGAACAAACAATTGAGCGTTTTCAGGGTTTTCTCTAATTTTAGCAGTTAAACTTTCAATAGTTTCGGTAGTATCAGCAAGTGCCTGATTTGCCTTATTGTCTTTTGACGAATTATTGCAAGCAAAAACAAAACCACTCAATATTAAAAAAAGTGCAAAAGTTTTGTACATTATTGTTTAAGTTTTTCAATAATCTTAGTTTCAATTTCATAACTCAATTCGGGATTATCTTTCAAAATATTTTTTACGGCATCTCTCCCTTGTCCAAGTTTTGTTTCGCCATAGCTAAACCAGCTACCACTTTTCTTAATAATTTCGAGCTCTACACCCAAATCTATAATTTCGCCAATTTTTGAAATCCCCTCACCATACATAATATCGAATTCGGCTTTACGGAAAGGCGGAGCGACTTTATTTTTAACAACTTTTACTCGTGTTCTATTTCCAGTAATATCTTCACTATCTTTTATTTGTCCGATGCGACGAATATCGACACGCATAGTTGCATAAAATTTAAGAGCGTTTCCACCAGTGGTAGTTTCAGGATTGCCAAACATAACACCAATTTTTTCGCGAAGCTGATTAATAAAAATACAACAAGTTTGTGTTTTATTAATATTGGCTGTCAATTTACGCAAAGCCTGCGACATCAGACGTGCTTGTAAACCCATTTTTGAATCTCCCATTTCGCCTTCAATTTCGGCTTTAGGAGTTAATGCAGCAACAGAATCAATAACAATTATATCAATAGCTCCAGAGCGTATTAAGTTATCGGTAATTTCTAAAGCTTGCTCACCGTTATCGGGTTGCGAAATGATAAGATTTTCTACGTCCACGCCAAGTTTTTCGGCATAAAAACGATCAAATGCGTGTTCAGCATCAATCATAGCAGCAATACCACCAGCTTTTTGAGCTTCGGCAATTGCATGTATTGCTAATGTCGTTTTCCCAGAAGATTCTGGACCATAAATTTCGATAACTCTTCCACGGGGATAACCACCAACACCAAGTGCAATATCAAGTGCAATTGAGCCAGACGAAATAACAGGCACATCAACAACAGGCTGAGACCCCAACATCATTATCGACCCTTTGCCGTAATCTTTTTCTATTTTCCCCATAGCAAGCTTCACAGCTTTCATTTTTTCATTTCTGATATCTTCGGATTTATCTGCCATAATAATTTATTTTTTTTCGTTTAATATCTGGTTTGAATGTTCTTTAGTTTTCACTTTTTCAAAAATCGCTTCAATTTTACCATTTTTATTAATTACAAAAGTTTTCCGCAAAACGCCTTGATATTTTTTCCCAAACATTGATTTTTCGCCCCAGGCTCCGTATAATTGTAATATTTGTTTATCTGTATCACTAATTAAATCAAAGGGCAATTTATGTTTTTCAATAAAGCTCTGATGACTTTTTTCACTATCAGGACTAACACCAAGAACTTCATAATTTTTTGACAACCACATTTCATAATTATCACGCAAATCACACGCCTCAGCGGTACACCCAGGAGTATTATCCTTAGGATAAAAATACAAAATCAAGTTTTTTCCTTTAAAGTCTGAGAACTTAATTTCTTTACCGTTTTGATTAACACCTTTAAAATCGGGAGCCTGATCGCCTATTTTTAAACTACTCATAATTAACTTTTTAATGATTATACAAATATAATTTTCACAATTGAAATAACCACGTAAAAACGAAAAAGTTTATCAACAATTATTTTTTTATACCAATTCTTTCTCCCATTTTAACAGTAGTTTCATATCCCTTTGCGGTATTAATCAGTAAATCCTCATCAATTTGGATGATGTTTTTTTGAAACAGCAGTACTATTGTTGAGCCTCCAAATTTAAAATAGCCCTTCTCATCGCCTTTATTAGCAACATTTCCTTTAAAAGTTTGTTCAATGCTTCCTACCATAGTGGCACCAACTTCGGCCATAATCACATCTCCAAACAAAGAATTTGAAAGAATTGTATATTCGCGTTTATTTAAACAAAATATTTCAGCCTTTTTACGCAAAGCCAGTGGATTGACAGAATAATAGTTTCCATTAATTTTTACATTTGGAGATAAACCCCCACTTATTGGAAAATGAAAACGATGGTAATCAACTGGAGCCAAACGCATGATAAGCAATGCTCCATCATGATACTTTTGTGCAAGATCGGGATTATCTAAAAATGAAAATACATCAAAACGATATCCTTTTATTATAAAATCGGACTTGCTAATATCTGCATAAGCTAAAATTTTTCCATCAGCAGGTGATACAACAATATTAAAACTGGTATCAATTGGTCGTGCATCATCCTTTAATTTTCGTGTAAAAAAAGCATTAAAATTGTCGAATCCCTTTTCTTGAACAATACTCATATCAATATTATAATCCTCTATAAAAGGCTGTATCTTTTTCGCTGAAGAACTGCGATCCATCATATTACCATAAATCGATGAAACTACTTTTCTTTTTGCCAAAGTCCACAAAGTCGCTTCTCCAAATGGGTTGTAATATAGCCAAATTAACCATTTTTCTCCAACGACTTTTTCAGTTTTCATTTGCCCACTATCTCTTTCATAATATTGAATGGGCTCTTGTGGTTTTAGCGGATAAAAGGTCTGACCAATTAGTATTGCAAGCAATAATAAAATTATGCCCCACCTCTTTTTTGATTTTGTTATTTTCATGTTTGATTTGTTTCATTTTGAAAAGCAAACTTAATACATTTTCCAATTAATCAACAAATTCCAAACAAAGTAAACTTTTTCAGAATTTTATTTTTAAAATAGTAGAAATTACTTCTCATTTATTAAGGCTATTGCTTTTTCTAACAATTCATCCCGCCCTTCTTTTATCCCTTGAATTGTAGGTTTTATTTCAATATCAGGCACAATTCCCACTCTTTGAGTTTCGGTTCCATCAGGATAGTAAATTCCAATACCGCTAATCATTGTTCTTAATCCACCTGGCAAATAGAATTCAGAGACATCTCCGTCTGCTCCAGCTGTAGTTGAGCCAATTACAGTTGCATTAGGGTGAACTATATAAGCCATAGCGTGAAATTCTGATGAACTTTGTGTAATTTCGTTTATTATAATTACTATTTTACCTTTATAGTGTTTTTTGTTTTTTTTACCAACACTATTAGTGCTTGAATAAGTAAACAATCCTGGTCTTTCAATACTACCCTTCGAAAATTTAACAAAAGGAGTACTTTGAGGCATTAAATAACTGCTAAGCACGTAAATAGGAAAATCTGATGGATAATTTCGAAGGTCTATAATTAATCCTTTAGTGTTTTTTGTTTTTTTCCATAGCTCAGGAAGATATTTTCTTTGTAATGTGCCATTATCAATATAGGCTATTTTTTTATCGATCAGTTTAAAGCATGTGTCTGGCGTTTGGTAATTGTACATGTTTATTTCTGTTGAAGAATAGGTTTTTAATATTAAATTCTCCGCCTTATCATTCCTAATATATTCGACATTTATTGAAGAATCGTTTGTCCTTAATAAATTAGGAGCAATATCTCGTAATTTTGTGGAATAATTTGATGCCGGAGTGTATTTTAATCTTTCGTTAATAATCTCATGTACTGATTTATTATTTATAGTTAAAATAATATCTCCGATTTCTAAATCAGTTTTCTTTTCAGGATGATTGTCAAAAAAACTTGTAACAACAGCTTTGTCTTCGATAAAGGTTAATTCTACATTTGCATAACGAGTACCAAAATGATTTAATAGCGGAGACCAGCCCCAAATATTTGCATGAGTATCGTGAATTCTGCCGACAAGTTCTAAAATTTCAAGAGTATATTCAACATAGTTGTTAGCATAAATCATTTTTGGAATAAATTCTTCTAACACATCTTTCCAGTCCTCTTCAATTAAGTTTTTATATGGGAAGTAATATTGAATAATATTCCAATACCGATAGAGAGCTAAAAGTCTGTACCCTGCATTAGGATAACTCATTGTTGAATATTTATTTTCATTTTTAAAATCTGGGTTTCCAATTCCTGAGTGTAATCCAATATAGTGATGTTTCTTTGTTTTATTTGATTTCTTAACTTCTAAAAGGATTGAAGTGAGACTATCTGAAAACATTGAATTATTAATCCAATCTAAGTCTGGTTCTATTAAAATATTTGCAGATTTAGTTGTTGTATTATTTGCTTCTTCTAATTCCCCATAGCTTTTAATCCACTCATAAAGCATTCTATCTCTTTGTAGTACGTTTTCAGAATTCAATACTTTGGGAAGCATTTTAAAAAGTTCATAATCCCAGTTATATTCACCTTTGGCAATATTTGGATGATAATATTTTAGAAATCCCCAAATAAGACCAAGAGTTTTTAGATTTTCAATTTTATCTTGAGTTAATTCGATATCTGATATTTCAGAACCTATATTTAGTTCGATATTATCTGATATTTTTAAGGATTTTTCTTCACTTTCTTTTAAAGTTAGAATATTTTCTCCATCAATATATATGGCAAAATCATCAAACCAAGCTTCACCATCTCCTGTTAAAATTCCACCAAAAATAATTTTTTCTGCATTTTTAGGATAATTTAATTTGACAGAATATTTTTCCCAGTTTTTAGTACCTGATATATTCTTTTTAGCCATATTATCAAATTCCAATATATCACCATAACCATCAATTCTAAATAATAAACCAGCAAATCCATTTCTAACATCTGCAATTTTCATGTAAGCTTCCAATTCAATTGTTTTCCCTTCGTAGTATGCCGGGATAGTATATGCGATACTTCCGAATTTTCCACTTTTAGCAGATGTGATTTTCCCTGATTTATGTCCACTTTTACTGATAGTGTCAATACTTAATGAGTAATCTCCCCACTGAAACCACCCATCAGAAAGTTCATTACTTTCACTTTGTTGTTCAAATCCGAGATTAAATTTATTGCCTTCAGTTTGTGCCTTACAATTCACTACAATAAAAACTAATAATATGAATAGTGTTCTTTTCATTATGTGTGTATTTTATTTCTAAAATGCATGTTATTAAAGCCATATTTATAAATCTATCAATTCATAATTTGTACTTCGACCTCCTGACTTTTCTTGTCTAAGAATATCTTTATTAATTAAGTCTTTTATGTCTCTCAAGGCTGTATCTTGAGAGCATTTGGTATTTTTTGCCCATTTTGAAGTTTTTAATTTACAATCACAATTTTAAATTATGCAACAAATATATGTATTATTCTACGCACATTTAATGAGATAATAAGGTTTTCCCTCCGCAAGATAAATTATTTCAACAAAAATAAAACTTTTAGCCTGAGTTCGATATAATTTTTAAAGTATTTAGCATTAATCTAAAATCCATGTTACCAATATTGCCTGCCATAATCGGTATTATTCCGTTTAACTGATGTAAAAGCAACATATAATAATATTAAAATAAAAGTAAATAATCGGTATTATTTCCAATTTAGGTCTTTTCCACTCTTAAATTTGAGCTTTTTTAAGTTAATTTTCTTAAAACAAATCGAACACATGTGAAAAGCATAAGAAAAAAGAAAACTTTATTATGGCAGAGTAGTGTACTCTCTGAATAGTTAAACTATTTCTCTTTGACAGCTGTGCTGGCCAGTCGAAGTGACTAGTTTATTACTTCCTTTGGTCGTGAGGGCTTCGCCGTTGTTTTACAATCCCTAAGACTAATAACAAAGTATAATGCAAATAAAATGTCCCCACTTTGAGTTTTGCAAAAGCTCCACTCTATAGAAAGCAGAGACAATACAAAAACAACTCAAATTAAAACAAATGTCAAATATTTTTTTAATTATGAAAAACTTAATCTTATTACAAGCGATAGCATAAATTCCAAGGCAAAAAACATATATTGATAATAGTACAACCGACTTTAAGCAAGAAACAAGATCTAAAACTGTAATTAGAGAATATGTGTTGTTTTAGATTTTATCCAAGATAATGTAACTTTTTGTTAATTTTGCCGGTATAAGAATAAACACTATTACTATTACTATGACATCTGAAACCGCAAAAAAGAAAATAGACTGGACCAAACCAGCGGACCAAAATCCTGAAATAACCGTAGATGATTTTAAAGATATGGTTAAAGAAACTGAAAAGGGGCCGTTTTTATCTATTGAACAGTACAGAGAAAACCGAAAAGAATGGCGCAAAAAGTTTCTAAAAGATTAAAAGCAAAGCGAGTTATTGAATATGCTGCAGAACAGTTTGGATATGCACTAGCTTTAACACTTGATAAGGAAATAGAAAAGAGAGTTCAACAACTATCTACACTTTACGAACTTTACCCAGAGAATAAATTCTTACCTACAAAAACAAAACTGTATCGCAATGTTATTTTAGGTAAATACATAATTCTTTATCGCATTAAACCTACTACAGTCGAGGTTTTAGCAATTTACCACAGTTCTATAAAACCAGCTCGAATAAAGAAAATACGTAGCGTTAAACCTTAATTTTACAACTTGTTTTTTACATTATCAAAATTGCTAGGACTTACAAACAAATCTAACGAATATCTTTTTGTTTTCCGTGCGATTATTACTTGTAAGTAAAGCTTGCAATAGTCCTTTTTTATAATTCTATCAACAGATTTTATTTCGTACAGAATTAAAACATTTCCCATACACCAAAATTCTTTCTCTGTAATTTCGGGTGGCAATTCCTTTCCCTCTGCCTTTAACTCTAGTAATTCTTTGTAAATTGTTCGCATTTGCTCAAATGTATTTTGCGGTCAAATTCATTTAATTTCTTTTCGAGTGTGTCCATATTACTAATTTTTGTTTGTTGTTTTTAAAAGCTTGGTTCTATTTTTGATTACTTACTTTCACAAAGACAAGTCGGAAAATGACTACCTCCAAATTAATTACAACAAATTTTGACTTATAAAGTACACAAAATGACTACTGTTCTGATTTTAAGCGACTTAAACTTACAACTATGAAATATATACTTGATAATGTTAGAAGAATTAGAGAGTCAATGGATTATAGCTAGGAGTATTTCGCTGATAAAATTGGTATTACTTAAGCAAAATATGCACGATTTGAACGTGGTGCTACAAAACCTGACTTAGAAACTTTGGAGTTAGTCGCAAAAGGGCTTGGTTTTTCTTTGATTGATATTATCACATATCCAAAAAAATACGTTGATATTGATTCCATAAATACTCCAGAACGTATTTCTGTAACATTCGAAGTTTCTCCAGACAAAAGAGATTTTCTATTAAATTTAGTAACTAAATAAGATTAGAATATGTATCAAAAAAGGGAACCATTAATGCAATTGGTTTCCGTGGAGCTGCCAGTAATAGCGGCTATGTTTACATAACTGTTAAGCTAAATTAAAAACATCTTCTTTTCCTACATAAAAGATTTTGCCTTTAAAAAAACCAAACATATTTATGGGTTTTTTCCTTTTTTTTGTTTTAGCAATCTCCTTAACAGGCTTTGTTGCTTTTTCTTTTTTCGCGCAAGTTTTTTCTTTTTCAAAAAAATAAAAAAATCAGAAAATAAAACCTTTTTAAATTAATTAATTAAAAAGTAATTAATAATTAATTCACTAATAGGTGTGTTCGTTGCTGGGTTCGTTGCTGTGTTCGTTGCTGTGTTCGCTATACGTTTTTAACTCTCTGTGTACCAGTTGTTTATAATTATTCTAAATTTGTTAAATACCAGCTATAAAGTTTGTGTAAATATTTTATTCGATGTATATTTGTTGAGTGGGAATAATATTAAAAAGCATATTAAAGTGTTTGGGTACACTTAGTACTTTGTATGGCTGCAGTTTATCGAGAAACACAGGCTTATAGATGTAATAAGTTTATAAATTCAATAGACGAAAGGCGGAGAACAGCCTTTGTATCAAGGAATAAGATAATGCGGAAGCTTAGGAGGTAATTAGAACAGGTCTGCGTGTGTGCCGGTACGCATAAGAGTTAATACTTCAATTTTTTTCTCTTTATCGTAAATCAATAGCCAATCTGGGTTAATATGGCATTCTCTCAAACCCTTATAATTGCCTGTTAATTTGTGGTCTCGATATTTCTCTGGGAGAGGATCACTACTTGTAGATAGATGTTTAATAATCTTGTTGAGTTCTGTTTCGTCAAACTTTCTTTTTCTTGCCAATTTTAGGTCTGACAAATATTTATTAGTAAAATCAATAGAATACATATTAACCTACTTTTACTAAATAATCATCAAAGTCTTTACATTTGGTAACTCTTCCATGTTTTATATCTTCCAGAGCCTCGTCGATACCAGTTATTCTTTTAACCTTAAATATACCTAATGAAAGAATATACTCTATCGTTTTCTTTGCAATCTTATTGCGTGCATCGTATTCAATTATAATTGTAGCCATACTTATAAGTCTTTATTGTTATAACGGCAAAATTAACAAAAAGTTTTGAAATAGACCAACATTCTGCAACATTCTGCGACATTCTGCAACATTCTGCAACAATGTTACGCAATGACACGCAATGACAAGCGTAATTTTATTCCTGATATTTACATTTTCAATTTAAGTTTAATTTAAAATTATTAGGAATGGACACACCAAAACCAGTTGCGCAAGTAACAAAAGGAGCAGTTAAGGCTGTGAGTTTACAAAATGTCATTTTTGTTGCAATAGTATTTGTGATTGTTGTAATGATGATACAGTACTTTACTAAACAAGAAATTGTTACAGTAAACGAAGATGGGGAAACTAAACAGTATGTAAAATCTACGCTAGGTTTCAATAAGAAAAAAGCAGCTTAGAGAGTTGCACAAATTAAAAGAGTAAAAGAGTTAATCAATTTAGTTTTATTAAAAAAAGTCGTACAATTATGAAAAAAATTATTTTATTATTTATCGGTCTAGTAGGCCTTGTTATTAGTGGTTTTGCAATGTTTAGCGGAGATGCTGGAGTTATTGCAAGTGTATTAAATTTTGATTTAGGAATAGAGCATATTTCAGGGGCTAAAACACTGCTTAAATCTTTTCTAATACAAAGATAACTCAAAATAAAATAACTCAAATGTAAAATATTTTTTTAATTATGAACAATTTAATTTTATTGCAACTGATAGCAAATTCCTACAAGGCAAAAAACATATATTGATAATAGTACAACCGACTTTAAGCAAGAAACAAGATCTAAAACTGTAATTAGAGAATATGTGTTGTTTTAGATTTTATCCAAGATAATGAAAACTTTTTGTTAATTTTGCCGGTATAAGAATAAACACTATTACTATTACTATGACATCTGAAACCGCAAAAAAGAAAATAGACTGGACCAAACCAGCGGACCAAAATCCAGAAATAACGGTAGATGATTTTAAAGATATGGTAAAAAAGTCTGAGAAATCTACTAAATCTCCAATTTCAGAATTAGATAAGAAAATCAAAGAATGGCAACAGGAAAGAAATCTAACTTAAGTACAATCCCTAAAAAACAAGAACATGTTAAGCGAATTGTTACTACTGCTGTTTTTGATGCAATGCTTTTTAATGCAGTAGATTTTGGAGAGCAAATATTTGGAGTAAGCATTGCTAATGCATTCCTGCGTAATGTGCGTAAAATTATTAAAACGCTTTTAACTCAACATCAATTCTATCCCGAAAACAAATTTCTACCAACAAAAAAAAACGCTACCGCAATATTATAGTAGGTAAATACATAATCCTTTATCGCATTAAACCTACTACAGGAGAGGTTCTTGCAATTTACCACAGTTCTATAAAACCAGCTCAAATAAAGAAAATACGTAGCATTAAACCTTAATTTTACAACTTGTTTTTTTACATTATCAAACTTATCTGGGCTTACAAATAAACCTGCATTTATGCAAAATTATTTTTATTTAAACCCTAAAAAAGTTTGCAAATACTACTATTTGCAAACTTTCTTTTTTTATGATGTAGTCCCACCAAGAATACAAATAAATAGTTTAAAGTGTTGCTATTGCGTAGTTGTGATTTGTTTTTTTTGGTAAACATTTATTTACACCAATCTATTATTTGCTGTGCGAAATCCAAGCCGGCTTTTGTGTTTGCGACAGACAACTCTTTATCGTAACCGCCAAATAAATGAAGATGATTGTATGCCGAATTAAAGCACTTTAAAATTGTTTTATTTTTCTTACTCAAATACTCCCTGTAAATATCTACATTCATTCTGTTTTTTGCAGGCAATTTAACATTTTCTCTTTTCATTTTACCATTCAAGACGATTAAAACACCTCCCCAAGCTGTATTGCAAGCCATACTAACATATTTACCATCAGTATAGAAATTTCCATTTTTACCCGCCTTTTCTTTAAGTATTGTTTTCGCATTAGCAATATATCTTAAAGCCTCTGAGTGTTCTAAATTTTCTTTTTTTAATACTGCCATTTCTTTTAAATTAAATGATTATACAAATATAATAAAATATCAAAAAGGCAAATCATTATCAGCCTTTTTAAATTAATCAAATTCTCTTTTAAACTTTTCATTAAAAGCATCTCTAACAAATTGAGAAACCTTAACATCATGTTGCTTTAATAGTTTCATTTTTTCGAGATATAGGTCGTTAAATCTAAACCTACGTACATGTGTTTTTTCGAATGTAATTTCTTTCATAATAAAAAATGTCCTACAAAAAGCATACATAACGACAAGTTATAAAGCATTAAAAAAAATACTCATTCGCCAACCGGCTCTCCAACTACAACCGCCACCTTTTAATTGTAGAGTTTACATAGCCCTTTTTTGTTTTTGTGCTGCGAAAGGAATAGTGATGCGGTTAATTTGTTTATCATAAGATTATTATTATTGTTTTTGATAAACAAAGATAGCAAATAAACCTGTATTTATGCAAAATTATTTTTATTTAAACCCTAAAAAAGTTTGCAAATACTACTATTTGCAAACTTTCTTTTTTTATGATGTAGTCCCACCAAGAATCGAACTTGGATCTACAGTTTAGGAAACTGCTATTCTATCCGTTGAACTATGGGACCAATTTTATGCAAAAATAAAATAAAATTCTGTTTCGGCGAAATAATATCAATGTAATCACAAAATACCTTATGTAAATTGATTGTTTAATAATTTAGTTGGTATAATAAAATAAAATGCTCAATTTTGGAGTTTATACTTAATAAAAAAACTGTTATGCGTTTTATAAAGAATATATTCCCTTTGATTTTATTATGTATTTCTACGCTGAGTTTTTCTCAAATATCTGATACGCTAACTATTTATTATAGTATTGATGATGATAAATTAGAGGGAGAATGGAAAAATGAAATCCGCAATAAATTAAAAAATGATGTTGTAGATATTAAGATTTATTCTTACACCGATTTTCTGGGTCCTGCCGACCATAACAAACGTCTTTCCGACAAACGTGCAAATGCAACAAAATCATTTCTTATTTCGCAAGAAGTTTCCAAAAATCTAATTAGCGAATGTAAAGGCATGGGAATACATCCTTTTAGCTCACACGAAAATCGCATAAACCCCGATGATAGAGGAATTTTACAACATCGAGTCACTAAACTTATTTTTATTTATCACGATGATAACGAAAATAAAAAAAATATCTCGCAACACTTTGAAGAAGAGCAAGAAGATTCTCCAGAAGAACTCAAAGTTATTCCAATTTTTGCAGATTTGAGTGAAGAAAAACTTGTAATTGGTGAAAATATCATTCTCGACAACATTATATTTCATGGTGGAACTCCATTATTTAAATCCGAATCGGAGAACGCTCTAAAACAATTACTTTTAGCAATGCAAAATAATCCTACACTTAAAATCGAAATCCAAGGACATATATGTTGCCAATCTGATGGTTTAGATGGTTGGGATAGAATTAACGAAAACAATGAATTAAGTGCAAATCGAGCAGAGACCGTGTATGATTATCTAATAAAAGGTGGAGTTGAAGCCAAGCGAATGACTTATGTAGGATTGGGGTCAGAATTTAAACGTTTCCCTGAGGAGCGTAATTTTCGTGAAGAAGACCTAAATAGAAGAGTTGAAATTTTAATAATTGATAAATAGTGTTTGTAATAAGTTGATTCGCAAGAAGTATCTGCTAAACCTGATTGTTTTGCAATCGCTCATTGATAGAGTCCAATAGATTTTCTGAAGTTTTGTGAAAATATCTCTTTTCTTTATACGCAAGGCACCACCGAATGCCATTAACTGGGTCAACAAGAAACAGTTCATCAAATTCGGCTAAATCAGAATTTGTAATATCAGCTTTATAAATCTGATAATCAAACTCTTGCAGAATACCTAAAACAAAATTTGCAAAGACTTTATAATAATTTGGGAGAATGGTTTTAGGAATATAAACAGACTTTCCTTTTACACAAAACAATACTGCATCGGCAGTTCTTAAAATAATCTTTTTTTCATTTGTTAGTAACCATTGGTCTGCATCAGCAAAATGCAAATTGTTACTTAAAAGCAACTCTTCGCTAAAAATAGAGATAATATTATTTTTTGATATAAAATCGGGGATATAAAACCAGTCGGCAATATCAATTTTAAGTCCTTTACTATTTAATTGAAACCACTCTTTTTCAGTTTTTTTAACAGTAATTAAAATTGAAACCGTATTATCATTAGACAGTTTTGTTTCTGATGCGTTTCTAAATACAGTAACTTCAGCTTTAAACCCTTGATAAATTCGATTTTTTTGCAATAATAATTCAATATCCGTTTCAAATATTGACTTTTTGAATAAAACTGGAACTTCCATTTTAAGCTTTTTTATATATTTTATAAAAAGCTCAAAATATTGGTCAAACAAAAACACTTTTGATGAATTTCCGCGTAAAGCTATGGTAAAAGCATCTCCGTATTTTAATCCTCGATTATTAGCAAACAAACAAGGTTTATCGGCAGGAAGTATTTCGCTATTTAGCATTAAGTGTCTTGCCATTACAGATTGTTATTTACAATATTTAGACAAGTTTCATAAATATTTTGATTGGATTCTATCATAATCCCTTTAACTCCACATCTTTTTGCAGCCTCTACATCTCGGTGGCGGTCACCAATCATAAATGATACTGACGGCTCAATATCATAAATTGCCATTGCTTTTTCTAACAACAAAGATTGAGGTTTTCTGCATAAGCATTTACCAAATTCGTCGTGGTGCGGACAAAAATAGAAATCATCAACTTGCGTATTATAAGTAGCAAGATACTCACAAAATTTTATGTGCATTTCTAATACATCATTCTCGGTATAAAGTTCTTTAGCAATCCCTCCCTGATTTGAGATTACTATTACTAAGAAATCATGCTTTTTAAGTAAGTTTATCGCCACACCCACGCCGTCATTAATAATGAAATCATCGGCCGAACAAGTATAATGTCCTGGTTCATAGTTTATAACGCCGTCTCTATCAATAAAAACTGCCTTTTTCATAATGGGATTGTCGTTATTCGATTAATAAAATATTGCAAAAGCTCTGGTTTTAATATGAGTGGAAAAACAAAGCCAAATACTGCTCCCCAAAAATGTGCATCATGACCAATATTGTCGCTTCCTCGTTTTGACATTCGGTATGAATATATAAGATAAATTGCACCAAACACTATACCTGGAATAGGCAAAATACCGAAAAAATAAACTTTATTCCATGGGTCAAAAAAGATAGAAGCAAAAACTACTGCCGATACTGCCCCTGACGCTCCCACAGCCGAATAAGTAGAGTTGTCTTTATGTTTAAACAGCGAAAATAATGAAGAGAAAACAATAGCTAATAGATAAAAAACAATAAAAAGCATATTACCAAAGCTATCCCAAAAAATATCAAAATAAACAAGCAAAACAGAGCCAAACGACCAAAAAACAAGCATGTTTATAAGTACGTGAGGCCAATTTGCATGAACAAAACCATGAGTAATAATACGGTGATATTCATTTTTTTTAAATATGAGATAAGGAGAAAACAGTAATTTTGAAAACAGCTCTTTTTTTTGCCACGACATATACGTAACAATTCCTGTTATAATAACTATAATTAAAACTATGTTCATTTAATGTAAAATCTTATAAAACAGTTCTTTAGCGAGGTCTCCATCTTCAGGATTAACCGCTCCAACTCCTTTTAGTTTTGCGTCTGTTTCGCGTAAATATGAAATTATACTAATTAATTTGCCAAGACTATAATTATTGGCAGCCAATTTATATTCATCAACAAAAAATTTGTTTACTCCCAAAGCCGCCGCTGCATTATATTGGCTTTTATCGCTAAGACTGTGGTAAATAAGAACTTTTTTAAAGTATTCAAATAATCGGGCAACTGTTGCTATAAGCGGATTGTTTTTTTTATCTTTTGCAAAATAATCAACAATTTTATAAACTTTTAATTTATCTTTACTACTAAGAGCTTTTTGAAGTTCAAAAACATTAAAATCTCTATTTACTCCAATGTTTTGTGCCACATCATCTTTCTGTATCTGCGTTCTGTCATCGGAGACGGTAATTTTAAGTTTCTTTATTTCGCTCGCTAACCTGGAAAGGTCGGCTCCAATGCTTTCGTAAAGCAATCGCAATGCTTCGGGATGTATAGTCAGATTTTCATTTGCCAATTTAGAAGTTATCCACGAATAAACTTCTCGTTCATATTTCTTTTTAGATTCGTAAATTACACCTTGCTTTGAAATCTGCGTATAAATTTTTGTGCGCTTATCAAATTTAGCAGTATTTTTAAAACTAAAAACAAGTAAAGTCGATTTTACTGGATTTTGCACATAAGTTTCAAAATCTTTAAATTTATCAATTTGCTGGGCCTCCTTAACAATTATTACCTGCAAATTAGCCATCATCGGAAAACGACGTGCTTGTTCAATTACGGAATAAACATTAGTATCCTTACCATAAAGAATAGTTTGATTAAATGCTTTTTCGGATTCGGTTAAAACATTTGCCGCAATAAAATTTGTAAGTTCATCAATAAAATATCCCTCATCACCATAAAACAGATAAATAGGTTTGTAAATTTTATTTTTTAAATCGCTAAGAATATTATCGAATTCCATACTTTATTTTCTTTCTTGCACAAAAGTAATCAATCCTACTTAAATTAAACATAATTGCACAATCTTAATTTTAAAATTTTATCCACAATTTAATATCAGTTAAAGCAATATAATTGGATTACTATAAATCTGAGTTCGACATATAGGATTTTAAACACAATTATTTTACAATCCCTAAAACTCTTATAGCTTTTTATATCTTTGTCAAAAATCACAAAAGGTGAAAGCATATAGTAAAAACATAAGCCTACTATATTTAATTAAAATTGCCAAATGGTTTATGTTGTATATGCCTATAATTGTACTTTTTTATCAAGAAAACGGGCTAAGTTTACGAGATGTTTTAACATTACAAGCAATATATTCGATTGCAATAATTGTACTCGAAATTCCCTCTGGCTATCTTGCCGATGTATGGGGCAGAAAAAACACAATTATCCTCGGTGCAATTTTAGGAACATTAGGATTTGCCGTTTACAGCTTTAGTTATGGTTTTTTAGGTTTTTTAATCGCCGAATTAATACTTGGCATCGGTCAAAGTTTTATTAGCGGCAGCGATTCTGCATTGCTATACGATAGTTTAAAATTAAATAATAAAGAAAAACACTATATAAAATACGAAGGACGCATTTTATCAATTGGTAATTTTGCCGAAACTATTGCAGCGATTGCTGGAGGGTTTTTGGCAGAGATAAGTCTTCGCACACCTTTTTATTGGCAAACAGCAATTGCATTTATTGCTATTCCGGCAGCCATTATGCTCATAGAACCTTATCGTGTGCAACAAAATAAAAGTAAAGCTCTGGCACAAATATTATCGATTGTTAAATTCTCCTTATTCAAATCAAGACATTTGTCTGTAAATATATTTTTCTCATCGATTATTGGATGTGCTACATTAACAATGGCTTGGTTTATTCAGGCTTATTTAAAAGATGTTCAAAATTTCTCGGAATATCAAATTGGTATTGCTTGGTCTATACTGAACCTAAGCGTTGGAATTGCGACAATTTTTGCATATAAACTTGAAAAATATTTTGGAAGTTTTTTAACATTATTACTTATCCTAATAATTATCAGTGGCTCATACATTTTTATTGGGATAACAGATTTAAAGATTGTCTTTGTTATAATTTGGCTCTTTTATATAGCCCGAGGAGTTGCAACTCCAGTACTAAAAGACTACATCAACAGATTATGCAAACCCGAAATCAGAGCTACGGTTCTATCTGTCAGAAATTTTATTATTAGAATCTTCTTTGCGTGTTTCGGTCCTATGGTCGGTTGGATAGCCGATTTGTACTCCATACATACTGCATTTATTTTAACAGGAATTATAATCTTAATTTCGGGTACAATTATGTTTGTAATTTACATTCCTTTTCTTATAAATAAATCATCGCAATCATCAATTGATTAGAGGCATAGCATCATTAAAAAGTCAAAGTATCACAACATCTTTTAAATATTTTTGTTTTTCTTCATTTTTAAGCTTAATTTTTGCATATTTGTAATCTTAAAAAAAAATCAAGGTGTCCGAAAGAAAACATAAAATTGTTAGCAAAAAAGAGATCCAAAACGGACTAAAGCTCAAAGGTTTTTTTGGCGGTATTATTTCGGGTTTTATAATGTTTGTCTTCAGTGTTAACAGATTAAATAGAATGTATAATAAGTGTTATGCTGAAACGCCTAAAGAATTTACCGCAAATTGCCTTTCATATAAAAATATCAAATTGCTAAAAAACGATGAAGATATTAAATTAATTCCTGAAAAAGGACCCGTTGTATTTCTTTTTAATCATCCTTACGGTGGTTTAGATGCACTCGCAATCTCTAAAACTATTCTTGAACTTAGACCCGATACAAAATTCATAGCAAATTTCCTACTCCGAAGAATTGAGCCTATAGCTCCATATCTATTCGAGGTCAACCCATTTGAAACACGTAAAAAAGATTTCTCAAGCCTTTCGGGACTTAAAGAAATGTATAAACATTTAGAAGACGGGTATGCAGTTTGTTTGCTTCCAGCAGGCGAGGTTTCAACAAGATATAAAGGCTCTAAAATCGTTGAAGACAGAGACTGGCAATCAAATATGATGAAACTAATTAAGGCTTATGACACTCCAATAATTTCGGGATATATATCGGGTCAAAACTCCTGGCTATTCCACCTTATGGGTAAAATACACCCTGCTTTAAGAACAGCAATGTTGCCACGTGAATTACTAAAGAAAAAAAACACCAGTATTTACATCAGATTTAGCGGTCATTTAACCAATAAAATTGTAAAGTCAGTTGATAACAACAAAGATTTAGCAGAAATTCTTAAAGCAAAAACTTATTGTCTTGCTGATGATTGTATGTTAAAAAGACATAAAGAAAGCAAAGATTCTCAAACCAAAGAAATAATACACGAAACTGAAAAGCAAGTTTTATTAAACGAGATAAAAGCGATTACCTCAAACAATTTACTTTTTAAAACAGATAATTATTTATGCTTTTTTGCTTCAACAAAAGAAATACCAAATATTTTTAGAGAAATTTCGCGGCTAAGAGAGATTACATTCCGTGCGATAGGCGAAGGTACTGGCAAAGAGTATGATACTGATACTTTTGACCAGTATTACAAACACCTTTTTATCTGGGACGAAAACGAAAATTGCTTGGTGGGAGCATATCGCATAGGAATTGGATTGGATATTCTAAAAGAAAAAGGAGGTGACGGATTTTACATCAATACTCTTTTTAAACTGAAAAAAGATTTTATCCCTTATTTAGAAAAATCCATGGAAATGGGACGCTCATTTATTGTCCAACAATATCAAAGAAAAGCACTACCACTATTTTTGCTGTGGAAAGGGATTTATTTTGTCACTCAGAAATACCCACAATACAAATACCTTATTGGCCCAGTAAGTATTTCAAGTTTATATTCGGAAAACTCTAAAATCCTAATGATTGAATATTTAAAGCGTAAACATCATTGGGATGAGTTAGCTCAAATGATAGAATGCAAAACACCATTTACTTACAAATTAAACCATTACCACGAAATTTTACTTAGTACTTTTGGTAAGGACATTTCAACATTAGATAGGTTAATAAGAGATATAGACATAAATGGTTTTGGAGTTCCAGTTTTGATTAAAAAATATTTGTCGCTTGGCGGAAAAATACTGGACTTTAATGTAGATCCCGATTTCAACTACTCAGTAGATGGTTTTGTTGTATTGGATATTGATATAGTGTCTGAGGAAGTAATAAAATCATACAATAAATAAATCAAATACTTTTGAAAAGTTCATTCTTTGATTTGATGTTTAAATTCAATATATTATGGTAATAAGTCAAAAAATAAGCGGTTCGTTAATTGGATTTTTTAGCAATCTTGTTAAAACACATGGTGGGATTAATCTTGCTCAAGGCATTCCGGGTTTTCAACCACCTAAAGAACTAATCGAAATACTCAGCAAAACAATATGCGAAGATTTCCATCAATATGCTCCAGGATTAGGCAATCTAAAACTTAGAAACGAAATTCTAAAAATGTATCAAGAGGTAAACGCCGAAACAAGTTTATTCGTAACAAACGGAGCTACCGAGGCAATTTCTCTAATTTACACTTATCTTAACAACAAATTAAAATCAAAACTAAATGTTTTAGCATTCTCGCCTGCCTACGAATCGTATATCCATTTACCAAAAATATTTGGCAATAATTTTTACTCGGTGAGCACCAAAACTAATTCATATTTTGACAAAGACGAGTTGCTGAAAAGTATCTCTCAAAACAAAATAAAACTGATTTTTTTAGCCTCGCCAGGAAATCCTTACGGAAAGATTTTAACTAAAGACGAGTTTGATTTTTTGATTAATATTTGTAATACAAATAAGATATTTCTAATTATTGATGCAGTTTACAAAGACCTTTATCTAACCGAAGGAAAACCATATTATCCTACTGATAAAATTTCTGAATATATTTTTTACGTTAATAGCTTTTCAAAAAAATTCTCAATTACAGGTTGGCGTATAGGTTACTTCTTCTGTCATAATTCGCATGTCGAACAGATATCATACATTCACGATTACATCGGTTTATCAAGTCCCGCACCTTTTCAAGAAGCTCTTGCAAGATATCTCGAAGCTGGGAATACACAAAATTACATTGATGAAATTAAAAATGTGATTTTCGACAATATGGCGTTTGCGGAAAATTTGCTTAACGCGAATAACTTTAACTGCTTACCAACAGACGGAGGCTATTTTATTTGGGCAAAACTTCCTGCAAACTTCAATGATGGACTACAATTTGGACTCGATCTCTACGAAAAACATCAAACAGCCATAATTCCTGGACAACATTTTGGCGAAGAATGGAAACAGTACATTAGAATTAATATCGCCCGAGAAAAAGAAGAATTTGACAAGGGAATTAAAAATATTATCAAGTTCGTTCAAAATTCATAAAAAACCTACACTTTATTCTTCGTATTAAACAATTTTGTTTAATTTTATGTTATATACATTAAACAAACAATGAAATTAGTTTATGAAAGCTAAAAATATTGATAATATCAAGATTGTCAGCAAACAATACTACACAATAAAAGATTTAGAATTAATCTCTGGTATCAAGGCACACACAATAAGAATTTGGGAACAAAGATACAATGCTTTAGAGCCAAACCGAACAGAAACTAACATAAGATATTATACTGATAATGATTTAAAGAAACTTTTGAATATTGGCATATTAATAAAATTAGGTTACAAAATATCCCAATTAAGCAAATACAACGGCAATGAGCTTAACACATTAGTACTTAGCAAATACAGCACAATCAAAAAATCTCTTATTGAACCACTAATCATAAATATGATAAACTTTGATGCTTTAGAATTTATGAAAATACTTGAAGATAACATAGCATCTGATGGTTTTGAAAGCACAATTGAATTACTCATTTATCCACTTATTGATAGAATTGGGATGCTTTGGCAAACAAATTCAATTACGCCAGCACACGAGCATTTTGTCTCAAATCTTTTGAAACAGAAACTTTTTGCAGAAATAGATAAGTTACCAAAAATCACAAACCACAAATCGGAGTATCTACTATTTCTTCCCGAAAATGAATATCACGAATTGGGTCTGCTATATTCCTATTATTTGCTTAAATCAAGAGGAGAAAGCCCAGTTTACATTGGTCAAAACGTACCAACAATTGATGTCATAAAGACAGCCAACATACTGCATTGCAAATATTTAGTTTGTTTTTTTGTTTCAAAGATATCACAAAAAGATGCAAATAATATTCTCAAAGACCTTTTAGAAAATACTACTGACACAACAATACTTGTAGCTGGCTCTGATATAATCTTAAAAAATGTTTTTAATAATGATAGAGTTAAAAAGCTTGAAAATCCAGAATCGTTAAAAGATTATTAACCTACCGTATTACTGCAAACCGAATATGGCAGAAACCGCAAGTTACAGGGCGTTTGTTTCTGCATAAGGTTCACCATTTTCGTTTCGTCTAACAGTTATTTCTTTTATTGCATAAGGAGTTGACCTATATTGATTCTCAAACAATTGAAAACGGAAAATTAACTTTTTTGGATACATAACCATTACAGTCGATATGCCTTGTTCAAAATTATCGGCAATGGCTATTGAAAAATAGTAATCATAAGTTTTATAACGAGCAACTGCCAATTTTGCAAGCGTATCGGGAAAATTATTCCAAACATTTTCAGGAATTTCTATTTGCTGAGTCATCGGTTTTCCATTCCAGTTATCGTCACTAGGGAGCTCTATATATCTGCCAATTGTATGTGTCTGTTTTGTTGTATTTTCCTCGCTAATATTCTTGTCTTTGACGATGGTTTGATTTTGTATTATACATTTAATAGTATCTTCTATCTGATTTTTTACTAAATTAGTATCCTCTATGATTGCTATAGCTATGTCATTATTTGAAGGAATGATCGAATTTGACAGTTCATTTTTTGTCGAACTATCGCAGCCCAACAATAATATTAACATTGATATTATTGTAATTAGTCGTATCATCATCTTTTAAATACCCTATATTAAGTTTGTAGAAATATTTAAATCCTACAAAAATACCAAATATTGAAATAATTATATCGTTCATGGCATACTTTATTGTAAAATTTCATATTCCTACTGGCGGCTTATTTACAATAACTCTAGTTAATAATGCGAATCAAGGGTTAAAATATTAAGTTAATAAAAGCAGCAGCTAATTTTCCAAAGACATGAACCATCAAACCTTTAGTTGATCTAACTTTGCTAGCCCTTTGAAAATCTGTCTTTTCAATAAGCCAGTTGAAAAACCCTTCAATTGGTTGTCTCACTTTTGATACAGCTTTTGAATATAAATCATTAAATGCCCTATCCCGTTGTTTATCCTGCTCTGTCTGACCTTTTATGGATTTTACAGGTGTTAACATAACAGAACCTTTGCTCTTTTCAAGGTCTACAAAGAAATCTTTATTGCAATAAATCTTATCTCCCCAAAAGCACCTGTCTGTAATTGATGACCACGCATCTTTAAATACATATAAGTCGTTTACAGATGCAGAAGTGACAAGTAGTTGTTCTGGGAACGGCAATTTATCTATTCGTCGAAATGCTAAGGCATGAAATTTTAATCCATGATAATACATTCCCTTACTTGAGCAAATACTTTTATCTACAATTTCTGTTGCAACTTTTGGGGTTCTCTTTCCAGAACATGTAATAATTGGCATTGAATCTAATAGACTTTGGTCTTTACAACAATCTGTTGGCACATATTCCTCAAGCAAGGATTTTGCAAGCAACTTAAATGCTTCAGATAATCTGTTTATTCTATTGTTAAATGCAGCATAGCTAACAAGATTAGGAAACCATGAAAGTAAATAATCATTTGCAAATTGATGAATCTGCTTTATTTTAAAACGTTGCTTCTCATGTACGGCAAACAAATAAATTGTCATAATTTCTTGATCGGTAAATATTGGCTTGTCATTGTTGCTGAATCGTTCGCAATAATATTTTAAATCTTCTTCGTATCTTTTGCAGACATAAAAGTAAATTTCTATTAACTTTGTAATCTTAAGCTCGGGAATCATATCTTTAAATGTTTTGTGAATAATACATCTAAGATACTGATTCTCAGGCTTTTGTCCTAATTTTTATAGGGCTATTTTATTGATAATCAGAGGTTTATATCAACACCCGATTGTTGATATCCAACCCTTGATTCGCATTTGTAATTAAATTGTATTACTCCATTGATAATACCAATAACTATAAAGTGATACAAATAAAAAATAACTCTCTTATTTTTTCTCAAACAAAGCTCTAATCCAGAAACCATTAGGAGATAAATTACCATTATCTTCATTTGGTGTTTGTCCATTCTTTCTATCAAGATAAGAAATACCGTAATTAGCTGAAGTTAAACAATTAAAGCCATGTTTTTCAAAAGCCATTACCAAAGATTTAACAGTAAAAAACTGCAAATGCGGAGTATCCTCAATTTGTAAATCCCAATAATAGAATTCTTCGTTAGGCACCTCGACAAAAACCTTAGCTCCGGTGTTAAGTAAATTGCTAATTTCAAGTATTGTTTTATCAAGATTGTTTGTGTGCTCCAACCAATGGCTGGTATGAATATAATCGAACTTAATACTTGTTTCTGACGGGAAATAATCCGCAATCTTAACAATATTATTAGCTCCATAATATGATTCCCACTGAGCACCTGGCTCATAAACAAACAAGTTTATATTTGAGTCTGCTGTAAGATGCCTTAATAATAGGGATGCGTTGGCAGGACCTGCACCTATTTCTAGTATTTTTTTAATTTTTGATATATCGCAAAACTTTTTTAAAATTTCGATTTGCTGCTTTGCTCTATAATCAGATAAAAAATTAATGTTTTTTGCAAAATCAGTTTGTTTAATATCAGAACGATGAAACCAATATGCCTCTTTATAATATTTAGTCAAGATACATGAATTTGGAGGATTTACTAAATATCCATGTCCACAAATTTCGCACACCCTAATTGTACCATGAAAATATCGTCTTCCAAGTGCCAATTTCTTAATATTATTCATTGATCGTGGAATAAATTTCTCAAATAAAGGTAACAATCCTTTTGCAATTGCCTTAAGACTTTTTTTATTTAAATGATTATTATAATTAACCTCTTTATATTTTTTATTCCCACAAACAAAACATGTCATACTAGTACAAATTAATAAAACATAATGAATTTTACGTACACAAAAATAAAAAAATCCTTGTACAAAAGCACAAAATTTTGCTCTAATCTTAATGAATAATATTGTTGACACGAAATATTTATTAAAAACGTCAGCTTTTGTTGAGAACCATACGTATTTAACACATTGGCAAACACTCTACCAAAAGCAAATAATAAAGCATTCCATAAAAATCTAATATTCAACTATATTTTTAAAAAGAATTCCTTATTGTTTTAATTCTAAAATGTTATTAATAGTTATTATTATTATTGGCAAAAAAAGTTAGTAGAAAAAATATCTTGCGTTTTATAAAATTATTTTGTATGTTTATTTTTTAAATTGTATTATAATAATCTATTTGTTATGAAAAACATTATTATTAATGCGAATCAAGGGTTAAAATATTAAGTTAATAAAAGCAGCAGCTAATTTTCCAAAGACATGAACCATCAAACCTTTAGTTGATCTAACTTTGCTAGCCCTTTGAAAATCTGTCTTTTCAATAAGCCAGTTGAAAAACCCTTCAATTGGTTGTCTCACTTTTGATACAGCTTTTGAATATAAATCATTAAATGCCCTATCCCGTTGTTTATCCTGCTCTGTCTGACCTTTTATGGATTTTACAGGTGTTAACATAACAGAACCTTTGCTCTTTTCAAGGTCTACAAAGAAATCTTTATTGCAATAAATCTTATCTCCCCAAAAGCACCTGTCTGTAATTGATGACCACGCATCTTTAAATACATATAAGTCGTTTACAGATGCAGAAGTGACAAGTAGTTGTTCTGGGAACGGCAATTTATCTATTCGTCGAAATGCTAAGGCATGAAATTTTAATCCATGATAATACATTCCCTTACTTGAGCAAATACTTTTATCTACAATTTCTGTTGCAACTTTTGGGGTTCTCTTTCCAGAACATGTAATAATTGGCATTGAATCTAATAGACTTTGGTCTTTACAACAATCTGTTGGCACATATTCCTCAAGCAAGGATTTTGCAAGCAACTTAAATGCTTCAGATAATCTGTTTATTCTATTGTTAAATGCAGCATAGCTAACAAGATTAGGAAACCATGAAAGTAAATAATCATTTGCAAATTGATGAATCTGCTTTATTTTAAAACGTTGCTTCTCATGTACGGCAAACAAATAAATTGTCATAATTTCTTGATCGGTAAATATTGGCTTGTCATTGTTGCTGAATCGTTCGCAATAATATTTTAAATCTTCTTCGTATCTTTTGCAGACATAAAAGTAAATTTCTATTAACTTTGTAATCTTAAGCTCGGGAATCATATCTTTAAATGTTTTGTGAATAATACATCTAAGATACTGATTCTCAGGCTTTTGTCCTAATTTTTATAGGGCTATTTTATTGATAATCAGAGGTTTATATCAACACCCGATTGTTGATATCCAACCCTTGATTCGCATTAATAATTCTCGAAGATAAAACTAAGTTTTCAAAGCACGCATGGTTTTCATTAAAAAAACAGCAATTTTTTTACCGATTTACCATTCCAAGAACTTTATTTTCGTATGAATAAACAAATTTAGAATTCTCGATTTTAGGATTTTGATTATTTAAAATTTGGTCAACAATCTTTACAACTTCATCGCAAGAAATAAGATTCATACAGGAATTATTTCCTTTACAAGGTGGAGTTTCAAAATCGTGAACACAAGGGCTGCAATAAATTGGTTTATAAATTGGATATGCATTTTTACTAATACCATATTGTTCTGGAGAACATGGACCAAAAAAACAAATTACTGGAGTATTTGATGAAAATGCAATATGCATAGGACCAGTATCATTTGTAATCATCAGTTTTGCATTTGCAATAATACTGATAAGCTCATCAAGAGATGTTTTTCCTGATGTATCAATAAGTCTTTTATTAGAAAATTCTTTTGAGATTTCACCTGTATATTCAATTTCATCTTTGCTTCCAATAAGCAAAATATCCAATTCTTGATATTTATCCAACATATAACTTATAAGGTCTATAAAATTTTGTTTCCCCCATCTTCGCTCTAATCTTAAGTCTGACGCATTAGGATTAATAACAATATAATTATCAGATAGTTTTTTTGGCTGCAATCCTTTACTTGCAAAATTATAAAGGCTTAAATCCTCTGTTTCACAATCAAGAATTTTAGACAATTGAAGATACGCTTTTGATACTGGCACACGAGTATTAAAGAACATCATATGCGTGTAAATTCCCATTCTGAAAGTACTTGATCTTAAATAAAATCCGATTCTATTTTTAGACAATGAAAAAGTTGTAAAAATGGTACTGTAATCGGAATATATTTCAAGGTCAAAATAAACTTCAGGATGCTTTTTTATCAGAAAAAACAATGCTGAGAAATTTGTCCAAATGAATTTAAATAAGCCGCTGTCATCAACAACTACAACTGTATCAATCAAATTTATTTTTTTTAAGAAGGCCTCGTTTGATTTTGAGCTAACATATATTATTTCGGCGGAGGGAAATTTCTTTCGTAATGCTTGTAACATCGGCGTTGATTGTATAATACTGCCCATACCCTTAAATTTACATACTGCGATTGTTTTAAAATCCTTATCAAGATTATGGTTGATACGTGCAATTTTACCGACAATCCGGACCAAAAAATTTAGCAAGTATGCGAAAGGCTTAGCAATAGATTTGTCTAGAAATAATTTAGTTCTAGTATTCATATCTTTTATCTTGATAAAATTCAACCATTTTTATTTCTGTTTCCGAATCAAGCTTAATGTTTAAATAAGTAGGTTTACAAACATACCATAAATAATGATTGCTTAACATAAGCATATATTCATATCTATTTTTTTCAATTGTAAAAAGAACAGTCCCTATATAACACTCATCATTTGTTATAACCACATTTATCACTTCTCCGTCCACAGGCTCATTAACATATATTTTAACAAAAACTGGAATTCCGCAGCCTGTTTTTTTATCTATACTATAAGTAACAGAACCATCATATTTATCTGGAATAATCTCTCCCTTACCAAGTAACTGTAAATCGCTATACTCAGATTTTTTAAAAAAATCGTTTATAATCCCTGCTGATTTCCTATAATCGTAAGTTTTAGGTTCAATAACAAGTGCGTCCATCTGGTGCACAGTATCGCTAAACGATGGAGAAAATTCTTTACTTACCCAAATACTATGATTATTTATCACTCGAAAAGGCTCATAATTACGATATATAAATTCTACGATAATATATTGTCGCATTGCATTTAGAACTCCATCCGTCATATCGAACCAATTAAGAGGATAATTGGAATAAACAACAACTGGAACTTCCTTTACATCAATATTTTCAATGTTTTTTATTTGCAAATAATCATCAACAACATTTTGAAGACTTTGACAAAAATAAGATGGCACATTTCTTTGGCAATAATAATAAAGCATTGGAGTATTTGAAAAGTCGAGAAAAGTTTGCTCCGAAGATAAATTTTGGTCTAAAAATGTCTTTATTTCGGCATAGTTTTTCTCAGCAAATTCTTTATCTCCCAATATTTTGGATTGAAATTTATCAGAACAAAAAGTACTGTCAAGTTTTACCAAACTGCTTTCCGTAAAACACATTTCCATATCAGATTTACCTTGATATAAGGGAAAATATTTCACTAAAACTATAAGTAGAAAACTAATCTCAAATAAAAAGACATAGCGAAAGCTAAGATTCTTTTTCTTGCAAAATGAAAGTAAGAAAATTGCTAGTGCAATATAAAAAGTACAGGTTAAGAATGTATCCTGACCTTCTATAAATCCGTGTCTTACAATTCCACGCTGAAAATTCACTAAAAATAGAATAAACAAAAACAAAGATGATTTTAATAAAAATCTTTTATTAGTAATTTCAGATTCTCTTTGTATGCGTAAAATAAAAATGATATACAAAACGGATATTACTGAAATCAAAGGCAATAAAACATGCAATAAATAAAACTGATGACTATATTCTGTGCTAATTTCAGAATAGCCATGAGCCTGATTTGCTTTAAGATAATGTAATGCACTAGTAAAACTATCAAGCAAATACTGTGGAGATCGGATTACCGAAAAAGTAATAAATAAACCAGCTACAACAATTAAAAAAACAAGTAATGTTTTGAATAAATTTTTATAATTAGGCTTTTTATTTTCCACAAAAAACATCAACGGCAAGAAAAACACAGCTGTTACCAAAGAAGAATATCCAGTATCAATACTCCAGAATATCATGAGTATTAAAAGAAAGCAAAACACAAGGTAATTCTTAATAGTTTGATTGTTTATCAACTTATTGATAGAGAAAAAGACGATTATTCCCAGAAATATTGAGGCACAAAACAAAACACTAATAAAGGGAAATGTAAGCAGGAATAATACAGAAAGTGTTCTATTTTGCAACACCTTATTCAGAAAGAAAAAGGCAACAACATAAAATATTACTTTATTAAAAAAGCTATAGCTAAAAAAATCTAGACTCCCATCATATCCAAAAATCAAACTATGAATAATCCCATAATATTGTTCAGAGAACATGTGAGAACTCATAAAATCGACAAACGGAATCTCATGGAATTTAAAAATACGCATCAAAGCATTTGCAGGGTTTGCTAATTCAAACATTTCTGTAGGATGTTCTTGAATTGGAGAATATAGCTTCAATAATAAGAAAGAAAGCAGGAATGACAAACTATAAAAAAGATTAAGTCTGTTTCTGCTAATCTTTAGTTTTGATTTCCACACAAGAAAACCGATAATCAAAAAAGAAACAAACACCAAACCCATAAAAACCCATTTATAAGGGATATAGAAATCCAGTTTTAGTTTAACTAAGAAGAGTAATTCTGTAGAGACAAAAATAAATATGGGAATAAGTGTAAAAGCGACTCCAATTGCTGCAATTTTATTTATTGAGTATCCAGTAAACTTTTTTATTATTAAGAAACCAAAAATAATCAGTATGAAAATCAAAAAATAAATCCACGCAAGATGTGAATTAATAAAGCTGTTTGAATTAAACAAGAACAATACTGCAACAAATAACAATCCAGACAACAAAAAAACCAATGAATAAAAGCTTGGCGTTTGAATAAAGCGCAATTGTCTATTATACTGGGCTAATGTAAGCACCAATAAGGATAGAATAAATACGGCAAACAGTAAATGAATACTTTGTAGCGAAACAATCCTAAAAACATCAAAAACAATAAATGAAAAACCGGTAAAAGCAATAATCATCGGAAGGGTTAATTGTTTTTTAGAAATTTTAAACTTTTTCTTAATCCCAAACAACAACAGATAAATTATTGGAATTAAAAACAACACAGATAAAAGTGCCTTGTAAAACAAATTTACACGTGCAGAAACATCAACGCCATCAAGAGTTGCTTGACTAATATATAAAGTCGAAGTGTCATTTAAAAGAAAGACAGGAGCTGAAAACAAGTTGTAAACAATGTAGGACGCAAAAAACAGCGAAATAACAAAAAGCTCTTTCCCTAATTTTAAGTTTTTTAAAATTTTATTCATAACTTACCGCTTAGAATAATCCCATTTTTTTAGCAAATAAAATATCAACAAAGATAATATAAAATAAAAGAAGCATATAAAATATATGGTATAATACCAATATAATTATAAAACATAACATATAAATTGATTGATTTGGGTTCAAAAATTATCAAACAACAAATTCTTATTATTCTCTAAATCTTATTTACTTTGTAAAAAAATACATTTTGAAATGTCGTAAATGCGGAGCGTGTTGCATTGCTCCATCTATATCAAGTTTTATTCCTGGCATGCCTAATGGCAAAGCTGCTGGTGTTAGGTGTATAAATCTTGACAACAATAATAAATGTATGATATTTGAGTCATCAGAAAGACCGCAAGTTTGTAGAGACTATAGACCCGACAAGATTTTTTGTGGTAACAATTTTGAAGATGCGATGAAAATATTATCTGATATTGAAAAAGGTCTTTAAGGATTATCAAACCCTTAACATTCGTCACTATTCCATATTTCCCAAGCCTTATCAGCCTGTTCGTACAACATTGTAAGTCCGTTTACTGTTTTTGCACCATTCTGGCGACAAAGATTTAAAAACATAGTTTCAGCAGGATTATACACAAGATCAATGCAAATGTGCTCCTCTGTAATAAAATTATAAGAGATATCTGGGGCTTGTTTAATATTTGGAAACATCCCAACAGGACTCGCATTAATAATAAGTTTATATTCCTCAAAAATAGATTTATTCAACTTTTTATAAGAAATCTGCTGCAAGTTTGAGGGATTTCGCGAAACATTTTTTGATGCGATTCCACGATTATCTAAAACATAAGAGAGTGTTTTTCCAGAACCTCCGCTTCCTAATATCAAAGCTTTTGTTTCGGGAGTAATTTTCAACTGATCAAATGTTTTTTCAAGCCCTGCGACATCAGTATTAAAGCCTTTAAGCCGATATCCTTCACCATTACGAAAGATTTTAACCGTATTGACAGTACCCAATTTTAAAATTGTTTTATCCATATCATCCAAAAATGGAATAACAAGTTCTTTATATGGAGTAGTAACATTTAGCCCTACAAGTTTTGGATGACTCGCAATAATGTTTTTTATTTTTGCAATTTCAGATATTGAGAACAACTCATATTTAGCATCAGTAATTCCATCTTTTTTGAATTTCTCAGCAAAATATTTATGTGAATAAGCATGCTCAAGGGGATAACCTATTAATCCAAATTTTCTCATTTTAGTCTTCCTCAGTTTTAATTTTTCCAGCATATTTTTCCATAAGCCAAATTGATATAATTCCAAAAATAATTACAGCCACCGCAACAAAGAACTCAGGATTTATTTCAGGTAAGAACCAATCATAGCCTATTAGTTTTGTTTTATCTCCAAACTGAGCTGTCAATTGATTTTTCCAGGGCCATAATATCATAACCGAACCAAGTACAAAACCAGTAAGAAGACCGATTGTCTGATTTCGATATTTTTTGAAAACCCACGATAATAAATGTGAAAACCCTAATATTCCTATTATTGCACCAACTACTACTGGTAACAAAATTGAGATATCTAATGCTGTAACTGCATCAATCATTACAAGCTGATAATTACCCAGTAATATCAATACAAACGATCCGCTAAGTCCAGGTAATATCATGCTACATGCTGCAATCACACCACATAAAACGAGATATATCGTGGCATCATTTTCGCTTGCTGGATTCAAAACTGATATTATAATTGCGACCGCTGTTCCAAGTACAAAAGAAATAATTGTTGCAATGTTCCATTTTGAAATTTGTTTTCCTACAAAATAAACCGAAGCCAACACTAATCCAAAAAAGAAAGCCCAAATATATACTGGATAAAACTCAAACATATACTTAAAAGCTTTAGCAACGCTAATTATCGCTACCCCAACACCAAGAAATAAAGAAACCAAAAACCAAAAATCAATATACTCAAGTAATTCTTTTATCTTAAATTTAAAAAGCATTTTTAATGCAGTGATATTGAGCGACTTAATGGCATCTATTAATCTTTCGAAGATGCCTGTAATTAAAGCAATAGTGCCACCCGACACTCCAGGAACGACATTTGCGGCTCCCATTCCCATACCTTTAAAAAACACAACTACTGCTTCTTTTATATTCATGTTGTTTTTTTTGCGAAAATAGACAAATTAAACTTTATGTGAAATTATAATGTGATAATTTATTAACTGTATTTTTATGAATATAGTATTACAAAGGCATATAAATATCAAAATCATTAAATAATTAGGATTTTCAGTAAGCATAAGATATTAATTTACATATAAATAAATATCTTTGTACAGATTATTTAAACACGATTATGATTGACTTTAAAGCTTTAGATAAACAATTAAAAGGCGAATTATATACCGATAATATTCACAAAGCACTTTATTCAACAGATGCATCGGCCTATAAAGAAACTCCTGCTGCAATTTGTATTCCTTCAGAAATTGATGATATTTTAAAAATCATAAAATTTGCGAAAGCGAATAATCTAAGCATAATACCCAGAGCAGCAGGCACATCCCTAGCTGGACAGGTTGTTGGAAACGGAATTGTTGTTGATATTTCTAAAAACTTTACAAAAATAATTGAAATAAACGCTGAAGAAAAATGGGCGAGAGTTGAGCCAGGCGTTGTTCTTGACGAGCTTAATAAAGAATTAGCACAATACGATTTATTTTTCGGTCCTGAAACATCAACATCAAACAGATGCAATATGGCAGGAATGGTCGGGAATAATTCTTGCGGTGCACATTCACTAATTTATGGAAGTACTCGTGACCATCTTTTGGAGTTAAATTGTATTTTATCTGATGGGTCTAAAGTCGTATTTAGAGAGCTTACAAAAAAAGAATTTGAAGAAAAATGCCAACAAAATGATTTAGAGGGAAGCATCTATAAACATATTAATAATCTTTTGTCTGATAAAGATTTTGTAAAAGAAATCCACGAAGAATTTCCTCATCCAGAGATCGAACGCCGAAACACAGGATATGCACTTGATTTACTTTTGGATAACGAAATTTTTGGCAGTTCTGATAAGAAATTTAATTTTTGCAAACTACTTGCTGGTTCAGAAGGTACTTTGGCTTTTACAACCGCTATTAAACTAAATCTTGTAAAAAAACCGCCACAAACAAAAGCACTGATGTGTGTTCATACATCAAGTTTAAAGGAGGTTTTTAAAGCAAACCTTATCGCATTAAAACACTCGCCTGTCTCGGTTGAGTTGATGGATAAAAAAGTTTTAGATTTAACAAAAGAGAATATTACTCAAAATAGAAATCGTTTTTTTATTGAGGGCGATCCTCAGGCTATTTTAATAGTGGAATGGTTTGCCGAGAATATGGAAATCATTTACCAACACGCTAAAGAGCTGGAGAAAGAGCTTCGAGAAAACTCTTATGGATATTCTTATCCTTTAGTTTTAGGAGCTGATATTCCTAAAGTTTGGGAGCTTCGCAAAGCCGGTCTTGGTGTTTTATCAAATATGCCTGGAGATGCAAAACCTGTTCCTGTAGTAGAAGACACTGCCGTAAGACCAGAAGATTTGCCTGACTACATGACTGATTTTGAGCAGCTTATGGCAAAGCATAATTTGGAATGTGTTTATTATGCACACATTGGTTCCGGCGAATTGCATCTAAGACCTATTCTTAATCTTAAAAATTCTGAGCACGTAAAATTATTTCATACTATTGCTTTGGAAACTGCCAAACTCGTAAAAAAATACAGAGGCTCACTCAGTGGAGAACATGGAGACGGACGTTTAAGAGGCGAATTTATACCGCTTATGACAGGCGAAATAATTTACAAAAAATTTGAGGAGCTTAAAAAAGTATGGGATTCAGACAATGTTTTTAATGCACGCAAAATAACAAATACGCCAAAAATGAATACCGGTCTTAGATACAAACCGGGACAAATAACAAAAGAATTTGATACTGTTTTTAATTTTGATAAAACTGGCGGATTTCTGCGAACAGCCGAAAAATGTAACGGTTCTGGCGATTGTCGCAAATCTCACATTATTGGCGGTACTTTATGCCCAAGTTTTCAGGCAACAAAAGATGAAAAGCACTCAACCAGAGCAAGGGCAAATATTCTAAGAGATGTAATTACCAATTCTGAAAAGCTCAATCCATTTGACTCCAAAGAGATATATGAAGTTTTAGACTTATGTCTTTTATGTAAAGCCTGTAAATCGGAATGTCCCTCGGGAGTGGACGTTGCAAAATTAAAGATGGAATTTTTACAACATTATTACGATGAACATCACATTCCATTGCGCTCACGAGCTGTCGGTTATCTACCAAGAGTTCATAAAACATTCCGCTCTATTCCGGGAATTACAAACTTCTTTCTCAGAAACAAGCTAAGTTCAGGTATTGTAAAGTCGTTGATAAAATTTCATCCCGACCGCAAATTTCCTCTTATGAGCAAAACCAATTTAAAAAATTGGAGCGAGAAAAATCAACAAAAATTAAATCCTGACAATCATATCAAAACCATATATCTATTTAACGATGAGTTTACCAATTATTTAGAAAGCGATATTGGAATAAAAACTATTTTTCTGTTCACCACATTAGGTTACGAAGTTAAAATTCCTAAAACCGTAGAAAGTGGACGTACATGGTTAAGCAAAGGCTTACTAAAAACCGCAAAAAAAATTGCAAATAAAAACATTGAGCTTTTAAAAGACATTATTACCAAAGACACTCCATTAATAGGTATTGAGCCATCAGCAATATTAAGTTTTAGAGACGAATATCCCGATCTTGCTTATAAATCAAATATTGAAAACGCAAAACATTTAGCTTCGAACAGTTTTTTATTTGACGAATTTATTTCTGCCGAAATAGATAAAGGCAATATTAAATCTGACAGTTTTACAAAAACCGCAAAAAGAATAAAATTTCATGGTCATTGTCAGCAAAAAGCTCTTATTACTACAAAATACACAAATAAAATCCTAAATCTTCCTATAAATTACGAAATCGAAGAAATTCCGAGTGGTTGTTGTGGTATGGCTGGATCGTTTGGCTATGAAAAAGAACATTATGAATTATCTATGAAAATCGGTGAAATGGTTTTATTTCCAGCAATACGAAATTCTGAAAAAGATACAATTATTGCTGCTGTTGGGACAAGTTGCCGATGCCAAATTGAAGATGGTACAGGAGTAAAAGCCAAACATCCACTCGAAATTTTATACGATGCTCTTGAGGTGTAAAATTGTAAAAAAAAACAGTTTTCTGCATTAAAAAACACGTTTGTCCGTAAGATATTAGGCAAATATCTAATTACAGTAAAAACAAAACCATATACTATTTGTTTTACTAATTTTGCAACACTCTATTATAATATTATGTTAACATTCGCCGAAGCAATAAAAGTAAGAAGATCAATCAGAAATTATGACCAAAAACCATTGGAAGATAATCTCTTGATAAAAATAAATTTATTTTTGCAAAATCCAGCTATAGGACCTTTTGGTAATACTCCACGTTTTATATTAATAGAAAAACCTGAGGCACGCAAAAAAGAAAAAGTAAGACTTGGAACCTATGGATTTATTAGTAATGCTGCATATTTTATTGGTGGCTGTATTGAGAAATTCGAGTTCTCCGAAGTAGATTACGGCTATTCACTCGAAAGAATTATTATTGAACTTACAAGACTTGGGCTTGGCACATGCTGGATTGGTGGCACTTTTAAAAGAAAAGATTACGAAATTTTACTTAAAACTAGTAAATCTGAAACCATTCCATGCATTACTCCAGTAGGCTATAAAGCTAAGAAAAAAACCTTACGAGAGAGACTAGGCTTAACACTCACTGACGGTAGCAAACGCAACCCGTTTGAAATGCACTTTTTTGAAAACAATCTTGAAAACCCATTGTCTTTTAATTCTGAAGATAAATACCATCAAGCACTTGAATTAGTTCGTAAAGCACCTTCGGCAGTAAACAAACAACCTTGGAGAGTTATTAAACAAAATAATAAATATCATTTTTATTTGTTGAGAGATAAAAATGTTGGAAATACAAAAAACACCGACTTGCAAAAGGTAGATTTAGGTATTGCCTTAGCACACTTTAAACTCGGCATCGAAGAGCAGTTCTTAAATGGAAAATGGCATATCAAAAACCCCGAGTTATGCGAATTAGAGTATATAATAAGCTGGATAGCTGAATAGATTAATCAAGGCTATTAAATTTGCTCATCATAAATTTTTAAATACTCTTTTACATTTCTTGTCCAAGTATATTCGTTGGCATATTTAATTGCATCGGTTTTAAACTCAGTATTGTTTTGATATTTTAGAATTGCTTCGTTAATTTTAGTTTTAATTGTACATTCGTCAAAATCCTCAAAAATAAAAGAGTAAGCACCTCCGATTTCGGGCAATACAGTTTTGTCGGATGTAACAACTGGTACGCCATTTTGCATAGCCTCAATAACTGGCAAACCAAACCCTTCGTACAATGAGGGAAATAAAAAAGCTTCGCAATTACGATAATACCAAGTTTTTTCTTGCTCGCTAATAATTCCTGGAAACAAGATCTGGTTTTCTAAATTATGTTTATTGACAAGTTTTTTAAGATTTTTATAATACTTACCTGTTGTGTCTCCAGCAATTATAAATTTATATTCAGGAAAGTGTTTCATCACTGGAATAAGAACATGAAAATTTTTCTTAAGCTTAAATACTCCAATACTAAAAAAGAATTTGTCGGGATGAACTTTAGGTTTTTCTTCTTCTAATGAAGTATTCACGCCATTATAGATTACGAAAGTTTTGTCTTTGTCGTATTTTAAGTTGTTTAATGCTACTTTTTTAGAAAATTCGGAGATAAAAGTCAGCTTGTCGGCTCTATTAACAAGAGTTTGAAGCTTTTTTAGTCTCTTTGCAGCTTTTCTGTTGTTTTTTTCACCAAGAAAATTCAAATCATGTATTGTAATAAGAAGTTTTGTGCTGTCATTAGGTAAGATAAGCGGTTCTTGATGAATACAATGCCAGAGGTTAAACTCATTTTTTACATCTGCAATGCTTTTTGAGGTATAATAATTTATTTTATTCCCAAAAAAACCGACATATTCGGTCGGAACCAGATAATTTAGCTCAAGATTCGTTTCTACTTCACTTAGCGTCTTTCCAAAGTTTAGAGCAACTTGACCCAATCCGCAGTTAAGATTTGACAATTTATTGAGATCTATGAGAATTCTTTTCATTTTTTTTGCATTCGTCCAAAACTTTTCAAAAATAACAAAGTTTATTTAACAAATAATTGTTTAGGTCTGAAAAATATTTAATAAAAGTGGTAAACTCTGTTCTGATTTCTTATGTTCTATTGCGTTGCACCGAGCGAAGCCAAGGTTTTCTTACTTCAAAACTTTTGAATTTTTGAACAAACAGAGAACTACAAACCAACAACAGATTTCTCCCCCTTACTTCGTCGGGGTCGAAATGACTGATGTTTGGTGGTGGTATAAGTCGGCGACAAGTGAATCACAAAACAATGATTAAATCTAATTTGTCGCCGACTTAACTCCCATATTAAAATGTCATTTCGACGAGAGGGAGAAATCTGTTAATTATTGAGTATAATTTAGACAACTGGACAGTCGAACAGAGAACTGTGAACACCAACGCTAAACACTACAATAACCTGTCGAAATACAGCTATCGGACATTATGTGCAAACACTATTGAGTGACCCCTGCGGGATTCGAACCCACATCTTAAGAACCGGAATCTTAAATTCTATCCATTGAACTAAAGGGCCTATTGGCTGCAAAAGTATCAAAATTTATTTATCTTGCGAAAACTTGTACGCAGATTTCATCGTGAAATAATTATTTTTATTAAATTTGTTTCAAATAAAAAAACAATTTGACACATCGCTTATATATATTAATAATTTTATTAGGTCTCTCCTACAACCTAAGCTCACAAGAGCATGACCAAAAATACTATGATCTTGGTTATAAATTATTGTATGCAAGTGATATAGATTCAATTGCCGAAGTTAAAAACCTAATAGAAACACAAGGAGCTGATGTTAATTTTTATAACGAAGACGGCGTTACTGCGTTAATGTTTGCTTCGCAGGCAGGATATGACACAATTGTTAATTATTTAATATCAAAAGATGCTAATGTAAATGCAAAATCACGAGACTTTAACTTTACACCGTTAATTAGTGCTGTCAAAAATGATTATTTATTTACCGCCGAAATTCTTATCCGTAGTGGAGCAATAATTGATGATCAAGATGCTTTTAGTCGAACAGCATTACATTATGCAACAATGTATGGATACGAGGCTACCGCTGACATGCTTTTATATTACGAAGCTTCAACCGAAATTAGTGATGTTGTAGGATATACGCCTATTTGTTATTCCGTTGAAAAAAAATTTAACGCTTTAACAAATATCCTACTAAGTAATAATGCCCAGATAAATGTGTATGTAAGAGATAGTTCTGACCTTTTTCATTTAGCTGCTGGTGCTGGAAATCTGCATTTCATAAAGAGGATTAAAGATAAATTCATACTAAGAAAAAACAATGATAGTTTAACTGCGGTTGATGTGTCAGTTGTATCGGGACACTCCGAAATATTAAAATGGTTTGTTGATAATGGATATTTTCCTAGCGATACAATAAATGGAATATACACCCCAAGAACTTTATCTCGCAGTAGCGGAGACCGAACAACAAAGAAAACAATAAAAAAAATGGGGATTTCTGATATCTATTATCCATATTTTAGACGTGCTGGAATGGGATTCGACATGATTTTTAATGGTAATGATTTCTTTATGACATTTTCGGGAGCAATTACTGAAGACAGATATGGATTTACTTTTGAAACTGGGATAATGTTCAGAGCTAATGAACGAAGAATCTTATTCCCAATTGCAAATAACGAGTTTTATCAATTACGAGAAAGAAGAAACGCATGGTACTTTAGTACACAAAAAGATTTTAAATTGTTTAATATTGGATTCGACTCTTATGTAAGTGTGTTTTGTGGACTTAGAGGGACTTATTATTGGGGAAAATATGACGGAATCACTCAACGGGTCGCAAAAAGTCTTATCGCTTCGCCTTTAATCGGGATCAATGTTAATGTCGTGGATGAATTCAGAGCGTATTTTTATTGCGATTATCTAAATATAGGCATTTATGGTACACCTCCATTATTTTATTCCTTAGGTTTTAAAGCATTTATTGATTTTAGAAAAGATGAAACAAATGAAAAATATAAATACATTATTAAATATTAGTATTCTGATATTAATGACAATTTCGCTAATATCCTGTGATGACGACATGGAACCAAGTATTGATAGCGAATCTATTGACTGTGAGTGGTGTTTTGAAGAAAGACCTGAATATGTTGACTTAGAATTAATTTTTAACGTTGAAGAAAGCGACAAAAGAGTTATTTATACAGTTTACTCAGGTTACGCTTTTGCTTCGGAAATATATTTTATCGACACAACATTCGAAAACTCAATTTGGATATCAGTACTCCCCGACCAAAAATATACAGTAGCCGCAGAATATATAATTGGTGAACAAACAATACATGTTATCAATGACGGATTTGTAAAAACAAAATATTTCAAACATGGCTGCGATAACCCATGTTATTATGTTTTCGAAGCAAGTTGCGATCTAAAATTAAAAAAATAACAAGCGACTAAGCATATTTAACGGCTTAGGCATTAACAAAGCGTAGATCAAAAGAAATAAACGAAACAAACCCACATGTTCTCTAATTTTTAGATAATTTGGTCTAAGAATACTTTAGTTTTAGATAAAATATTAAAAAACCTTAACAATTAAGACCTTTTTATGCAACCGTTTTTTTAACTTTAATGTCTTAAAAACAGTGTGAAATCATTGAGAGATTATTAAATATAAAAAACATTACTATGAAAAAATTGCTACTTATGTTGTTTGTTGTGTCAATTTCGTTTTATTCCATTGCACAACAAAAGCAGGTAATACCATTGTCTGCGTTAGAAAACAAACTTGAGCTAAGAGACGTAAACCCTGAGGCTTTTAAAGCTAAAATTTACATTAAAGAGTTAAATCTTGAAAATAAAGCCGATGAAAATGGGCAGTTTTCACTCTTTGAAGTTGACGGAATGGTAAATCCCTCAAATGTTGGACAAGCAAACTTGCCAGTTATCAGCAAATTGATTGAAGTGCCTCATGGTGCTGAGATAGTAGTTAACATCAAAGGATATACCGAAGAGGTTATTAATCTTGATGATTATGGACTATTTAAAATAGCACCAACACAACCATCTTATGCAAAAAACACGCCTGATGATGAGTATTATTTTGTAATCGATCAGGATTATTATAATTCAGATGAACTAGAGACTTCGCCTCTTGTAAAAACTGAAATAAGTGGTATCATGCGTGGAGTAAGAATGGGACGAATTGAGATAAGACCATGGCACTATAATCCTGTGGAGAACACACTAATAGTTTATAATAATCTTGACTTTGAAGTAAACTTTGTAAATGCTGATCTTGCATTAACTGAGGAAATGAAAAACAAGTATTATACTCCCGAATATGAAGGTGCTTACAAATCAGTTTTTAATTACATTCCTTCTGCAACTAGAGACGCATTTTCAAATTATGCTGCTCCTATCAAATATGTTATTGTTGCCAATAATGTTTTTGAAACAACATTACAGCCTTTTGTTCAATGGAAAACCAAACAAGGATATAATGTAATTGAGCATTATGTCGCTTCTGGAACAACAAATACATCAATAAAAACATACCTACAAGGCTTATATACGGCTGGAACTTCCTCTGACCCTGCTCCACTTTATGTACTAATAATTGGCGACCATAATGGTAATTATTCAATACCAGCTTTTGCTTCAACGGCATCAACCCCCTCATCGGCACATGTTACAGATCTTTATTTTGCCACTTATGACGGCAGTTCTGATAATATCCCTGATTTATATTATGGTCGTATTTCTGCTAATACCACAACAGAACTGCAAAATGCTCTAGATAAAATTATACCTTACGAAAGGTATGATATTCCTGATGGAAGCTATCTAAACAATTGTATGTTAATTGCAGGAGTGGATGGCACTTATGCTAAATCTCATGGTGATGGAACATTAAGCTATGGTACAAGTGAATATTTTAATCTCGCACATGGTTTTAGTAATATTTATGCTTATTATCATACCCTTACAAGCGGGGCATACAATATTATGAGTTCTGCAAGTACGGCCGCTGCACCAGATATTCGTTCAAAAATAACTTCTGGAGTTGGTTTTGCAAATTATACCGCTCACTGCGATTATTACGGTTGGGGAGACCCGGCAGTTTACAATCAACATATCGCTGATTTTAATAACATTAATAAATATCCCTTTATGGTTGGAAATTGCTGCTTATCATTTCAGTTTAATCACGCTACCGATGCATTTGGCGAACAAGTTTTATATGCAAAAGATGAAGGAGCGATAGGTTATATTGGCGGTTCAAATTCAAGTTATTGGAATGAAGATGTTTATTGGGCAATTGGATTAACTAGTATATCTATTACTCAAGCAAATGTTACTAATCATAATTATAGTAATACGGGATTAGGAGCTTATGATGGTGCTTGGCACGAAAACGGAGAAGCGTATTCTGATTGGTATTATTCGGGTTCGCAAATTGTTCAAAAAGGAAATCTCGCAGTTCAGGCTAGTAGCACTTCATTTAAAAAATATTATTGGGAAATTTACCACCTCTCTGGTGATCCTTCTCTTATACCTTACATGACTGAACCAAGTGCATTAAGTTTAAGTTTTACTGATCCAATGATTGGAAATTCAAGTTTGACAGTTACTACTGAGCCTTATACTTATGTTGGTTTATCAAAAAATAATGTGCTTTTAGATGCACAATGGAGTGGCTCTGGCACAACTGTTACATTAACACCTCCAACAAATTTTGATGGGGAAACTTATTGTGTAGTAGGAACAAAGCAAGATAGATCTCCATACATTAACGAAAGCGTAAATCCAATTGCAAGTAATCCTCCTGTTGCGAATTTTAGTGGAACTCCAACAACTATATTAGAAGGAGAATCTGTAGCATTTACAGATGCTTCACAATATGCTGCAGAATGGGCATGGACATTTGGTGATGGAGGAACTTCAACAGAACAAAACCCAGTTCATACATATACAACTGCTGGAACTTATACAGTTTCTTTAACAGTAACTAATCCTTTAAATTCTGATACCGAAACAAAAATAAATTATATTACAGTAAACATAAACACAAATCCTCCCACAACTGATTTTGTGGCTGATAATACTAATGTCAGTGTAGGTGCAACTGTAAACTTTACTGACTTAACAACTAATAATCCAGAAACATGGAGTTGGACTTTCGAGGGTGGAATACCGGCAACAAGTACCGACCAAAACCCATCTGTGGTTTATAACACACCTGGAACCTACGATGTTTCACTTACTTCGACAAATAATAATGGTTCAGTTGAAGAAACAAAATCAGGATACATTATTGTTACTGCACCAGCTCCTTGTACAGCTGGATCTACCACTCAGGAATATATGTATATCAGTAATTTTACTTGCAATACAATTAATAATGACTCGGGCGACTCTGGATACACAGATTTTACTTCGATTTCAACTGATTTATATATTGGACAAGAATATTCTTTCACAGTAACAAATGGAAACACTTATTCTTATGATCAATGTCTGATTTGGGTTGATTGGAACTGCGATGGAGATTTTGAAGATACTGGAGAACAAATATATGCTTCAGCTATTGGAAGTTCAGCATCTTATACAGGAACATTTACTGTACCCGCAACAGCAATCCCTTCTTCGGTTTATGTTAGAATTAGAATACATTATAATAGAACTAATTATACTCCAAACACTACTCCTTGCGGTAATTCGGGGTTTGGTGAGGTAGAAGATTATATGTTTAACCTAATTGTTCCAACAGTACCTCCTACTGCTAATTTCACATCAGATGTAACAAGTACTTGTACTGGTATTGTCCAGTTTACAGATGCATCAATTTTGGCTGACACTTGGGAGTGGAGTTTTGGAGATGGCAATACATCAACAGAACAAAACCCATTACATACTTATACTGCAAATGGTACTTATACTGTTAGTCTGTATGTTGAAAATGCCTATGGAAATGACACATACAGTACTACAGACATGATTACTGTTGATATGCCCGTAGCACCTACAACTACTGGAGCAGAAGCTTGTGGTCCAGCTACTTTAACTTTAAATGCTGCTGGTTCGGGAACATTAAACTGGTATGATGCTGCAACTAGCGGCAATCTTGTTACAACTGGAACAGAATATACAAATACATTTGAAAATACTACAACTTTATATGTGCAATCAGATATTGATAATCCAATAACAAGTAATGTTGGGCCAAGTGATAATTCTATCGGTAACGGCGGATATTTTGGGAATGTTAGCTATATACATGGTTTGATTTTTGACGCATATCAAGATTTTACTCTTGTTAGTGTTTGGACAGATGCCAGCGGTACAAAAGACAGAGTTATTAATCTTAAAGATGCATCAGATAATATTATTGCAACTAAAACTGTAAATATCCCTGATGGTCAAAGCAGAATAACATTAAATATTGATGTACCTGCTGGAAACAATTACACTCTCGAATGTGATGGCAATGCACAACTTTATAGAAATAGCACAGGTGGTTCATACCCTTACACTCTAACAGACATACTTAGCATTCATTATAACACTGCTGATGATGATGCATATTACTACTATTTTTACGACTGGGAAGTAGTAACCTATGATTATTGTAATAGTGCAAGAACTCCTGTAACTGCAACAATACATGATTTACCAACTATTAATCTTGGTACTGATACTGAACAGTGTGGCGGAACAGTTACATTAGATGCAGGAGCTGGATTTTCATCTTATACTTGGAATGGTGCTGCTGGATTACAAACACATAACGTTTCTACAACAAATACCTACACAGTAGTGGTCGAAGATGCAAATGGCTGTACTGCCACAGATAATATTAATGTAACAATACATGATATTCCAAGTGTAGATCTTGGTACTAATGTTGAGCAATGTGGTGGACCAGTTACATTAGATGCTGGTGCTGGATTTTCATCTTACACTTGGAATGGTGTTGCTGGATCACAAACACATGACGTTTCTACAACAGACACCTACACAGTAGTTGTTGAAGATGCGAATGCTTGTACTGCTACCGACAATGTTCTTGTAACAATTAATGATATCCCTGCTCCTGTAACAGTATCTGGTGGCGGAACTCAGTGTGGTAGTTCTTTAACTTTAACTGCCGATAATGGTGGCGAAGGTACAATTTACTGGCAAAACACTACATCAGACGGAACAAGTACTACAACTGCGAGCACATCACAAACAGTATCAGCCTCTGGTACTTATTATTTTAGAGCACAATCAGCAGAAGGTTGCTGGAGTAACGAAGGCTCGGCAACAGTTGAGATATTCCCAAGCTTTACTGCTAGTGCTACAAGTACAGACGAAACAGGTACTGGTAATTCTGATGGAAGTGTTACTGTAAATGTTAATGGCGGTACCGCTCCATTTATAGGAAACTGGTCAAATGGTAGCACAACAAATACATCTAACACAGATATGACAATTAGTGGTTTAATTGGCGGATTTTATTCAGTTACAGTAACAGACTATAACGGCTGTACTGCTATAGCTAGTGCTACCGTTAATACTTCAGATGCTCCTCCTGTAGCTAATTTTGAAGCTGATGTAACTACTGGTTGCGATAATCTTACAGTAAACTTTACAGACCTAACAAATAATGCTCCTACCAGCTGGTTATGGACATTTGGAGATGGCGAAAGCTCCACAGAACAAAATCCTGAACATACATACGCTTATCCAGGAACATATACTGTTACACTCGAAGCAACAAATATCGTAGATACAGACACCGAAACTAAAACGGCATATATTATTGTTGGCGAAACTCCATCAATTACTTTAGGTATGATTCAAGAAACAATTTTAGGAAACGATGGAACTGCTACTGTTAGTAATATTTCTGGCGGATTATTACCTTACACTTATATTTGGTCAAATAGTGAAACAACATCAGTAATTACAGGTTTATCTGCAAACGAATATTGTGTTACTGTTACCGAAGCTAACGCTTGTTCAATAAGCAGTTGTATAAATGTAACTCAAGAAGCATTACCTGAACCTATAGCTGATTTTGAAGCGGATATTACTCAAGGATGTGGTTCTCTACTTGTTAGCTTCACTGACTTAAGTACCTATCCACAAACTTGGGCTTGGGACTTTGGTGACGGAAGTACATCAAATATTCAGAATCCTACTCATACTTATGCTGCTGCTGGAACATATACTGTTAGCTTAACGGTATCAAACACTAGTGGTAATGATACAAGAATAATGGCAGATTATATATCTATTGGTGTTACACCAATGCTTGTAATAAGTATGATATCTGAAACAAGTGCAGAAAATGACGGTACTGCTACTGTTACTGCATATAATGGTGCTGCACCATATCAATATAATTGGAGCAATGGTGCTGATACTCAAACAACTACGGGACTTTCGGCTGATAACTATTGCGTAACTGTAACAGAAGATAACGGTTGTACTGCAAGTTCTTGTGTAGATGTTACTTACAATGCTGGAGTTATTACACCAGTTGCTGATTTTGAAGCTGATGCTACAGAGGCTTGCGGATCTTTAACAGTTAATTTCACAGACCTGTCGATAAATAATCCAACAACTTGGAATTGGACTTTTGGTAATGGAGAAACCTCTAATGAGCAAAACCCAACTCATACTTATTCAGATGTAGGATATTATAGTGTTACACTTAATGTTTCTAACGCTGAGGGTAATGATTATGAAACAAAAATTGACTACATCGTAGTACATTCAAACCCTAGTGTTACTGTTGATGTTACTCCAGCAAGCGGTGAAACTATTGCAGACGGAGGAGCAAGCCTTACAATCACAGGAGGCACAGCACCATACACAACAACATGGTCTAACGACGAAACAGGAACTGAAATTACTGGTTTAATACCTGGTAACTATTCAGTTGTTGTACTTGATGATAACGGATGTTTTACAACTACTCCATTCACAGTAAACTGGGTCAGTACAATTAAAGATAACTCATTAGTTTACAGCATATATCCAAATCCAGCACGCGATGAAGTATTTGTTAAATTTGATGGGCAAATTGCAAATTCAATTCAAGTTTTTGACTTGCTTGGTAAAGTGGTTTACAATACTCAACCTACTACTGATTTCAGTAAAATAGACATCAGTAAATTACAAAATGGAGTATATTTTGTTAAAGTTATGTTTAATGATAAAGAATTTACTCACAAACTAATTGTGAACTAAATTTACAGATAGTAATATTATTAAAAATGCAGTCATTTTGTGACTGCATTTTTTTTGGTTAGAATCGCGGTTACCTGCATTAAAAAATAATCGCAACTGTTCACGAATTATCATAACAATCCCAATATGACATCAAATTATAACTTCTAATCATCAGAATATTTTCACACCATCCATTATTTCTCAAAAAAGAATATTAACATTAATAAAAAGTTGCAAAAAAATCCGTCCACCAACAGGCGAACGGACAGACAAATAAATTGATTTTAATATTTTTATAAAACTCTGCCTGGATAGGCTTCCAACGCATGTTTTAAGGTTTCAATTGCATTTCGCAAGTCGTCAATTTTTAAAACATAGGCTATTCTAACTTCGTTTTTACCCAAGCCAGGAGTATTATAAAACCCTGTTGCTGGAGCCATCATAACTGTTTGTTTTTTATATTCAAAATCTTCTAATATCCATTGAGCAAACTTATCAGAATCATCAATAGGTAACTTTACAACTGTATAAAAAGCTCCTTTTGGATTTGGACAATAAACACCTTCAATTTTATTTAACTCAGTTACCATAAAATCACGTCTTGCGATATATTCAGTGTAAACTTCATCAAAATATTCTTGAGGAGTATCAATAGCAGCCTCGGCAGCAATTTGACCAAATGAAGGCGGACAAAGTCTTGCTTGTGCAAATTTCATAGCTGTACTCATAACCTCTTTATTTTTAGAGATTATACAACCAACTCTTACACCGCACATACTGTATCTTTTCGACACAGAGTCAAGCATAATTACGTTTTGCTCAAGTCCTGGCAAATTCATTACCGAAAAATGAGTGTTTCCATCATAGCAAAACTCTCTATAAACCTCATCCGAGAATAAATAAAGGTCATGTTTTTTTACAATTTCTGCAAGCCTAAATAACTCCTCTTTTGAATATAAGTATCCTGTTGGATTATTTGGATTACAAATAACAATACCTTTAGTTTTTGGAGTTATCAGTTTCTCAAACTCTTCAACTGGAGGTAATGCAAAATCGTTTTCAATAGATGATGTTATTGGTTTGATTACAACGTCTGTTTGGATAGCGAAACCATTATAGTTAGCATAAAATGGCTCGGGAACAATAACTTCGTCACCACTATTCAGAGTTGACATAAACGCTATTGTTATGGCTTCTGATCCACCTGTAGTAACAATTATCTCATCTGAATTAATATCAATATCATACTTTTTATAAGATTCTGCAAGTTTTTTTCGATAAGAGATATTACCCGCCGAATGACTGTACGCAATTACAGTTTCTTTTAAATTTTTGATAGCCTCCAAAGCTACTTCAGGAGTTTTGATGTCTGGTTGTCCAATATTAAGATGATAAACTTTAATACCGCGAGCTTTTGCTTCATCAGAATACGGTACTAATTTTCTGATTGGTGATGATGGCATTGCCATACCTTTGTCTGAAATTTTTGGCATTTCGATTAAATTTTAATTATTCTGTTATAGTTTATATTAATTTATTTTATTTTCCTCCAAACTCTTATCCTCTTTTTTGTGCATATGTTTTTGAGGCTCTGCTGTTTTTTTTACTACTTCCTGATTAATTTGTGTTTTACTTTTAACTTTATCAACGTTAGAAGGTGCGTATTTTACATCTGGATTTACATTTTGATTTTTATTGATGTCATTGCCATCAGCAACAAGAACTTCACCCTTAACTTCCAATTGTATCGGTTGATCATTCCCATCTATATAAACATAAACATTTTTTTGAAACTTACCAACTCGTCGTGTATCATAACTAACCGATACTGTACCTTTACCACGTTTCTTTATTTCTTCTCTTGGCCACTCTGTACCAGTGCATCCACACGAAGCTCTAACATTAGTAAGTTTTACTGATTGTTTGGTGAGATTCTTAAATTCAAATACACCTTTTGCTTCTTCGCCCTGTTTAATTGTACCAAAATCAAACACAGTTTGCTTAAACATTATCGATGATTGCCTAGATGTGGTCTCAGGTTCTTTCTTAACATTATTTTGTGCAAACGTAAAACTTGCAGAAAACATGAGTGTGAATATTAAAATTATGTTTTTCATAAATATATTTTAGGTAAAATTAGAAAAATTATAGATTTATCTAACAATATTTAGACCTAAACTTTAGATTTATGTTTTATATTATATATTTTGGCTATTTTTACGAACTATATGGTACAAAAAGCGATTATAATTGGAGCAGGTCCTGCTGGTTTAACGGCAGCCTTGGAATTATTGAAAAAAACAAATATTAAACCTGTAATTCTCGAAAAAACTCATGACATCGGTGGAATATCCAAAACTGTTAACTATAAAGGTAACCGAATCGATATTGGCGGACACAGATTCTTTTCAAAATCTGATGTGATAATGGAATATTGGCAAGATTTGTTTGATATTGCAAAGTCTCCAAAAGATATTGAGAAAAACAAGAAGTGGGATTTAACCAACGATAATGTATTTTTGGAACGCGAAAGATTATCAAGAATTTATTTCTTACGTAAGTTTTTCGATTATCCAGTTGCTCTAAATGGAAATACAATAAAAAATCTTGGGCTTTTCAGAATATTTAAAATAGGAATCAGTTACTTATGGGCAAAAATATTTCCAATTAGAAATGAACAAAGTTTAGAAGATTTTTTTGTAAATCGTTTTGGACGAGTTTTATACAAAACCTTTTTTAAAGATTATACCGAAAAAGTTTGGGGAAAATCATGCACCGAATTATCAGCTGAGTGGGGAGCACAAAGAATAAAAGGATTGTCAATTACTAAAGTAATATCTCATTATATTAGTTCATTGTTCAAAACAAAAAAACAAGATATTGCACAAAAGGACAAAGAAACAAGTCTAATTGAAAGGTTTTTATATCCAAAATATGGACCAGGACAATTATGGGAACATGTTGCCGATTTAATAAAAGAAAAAGGTGGCGAAATTATTATGAACAGTAATTTTATCGGCATTCAAGAAAATAATAACAAATCTTTCACAGTAAAATATCGTACAGATGATAAAATTATTGAGATTGATACAGATTACATATTCAGCACAACATCTGTGAAAAATCTAATAAATGCAATGCAAAATGTACCCGATAATATTAAAAATATTGCAAACGGGCTATTACACAGAAATTTTATCACGGTAGGATTACTATTAGATAAACTCTCTATAACGAATAAAACTCAAATTAAAACAATTAACGAACTTATTCCCGACAATTGGATTTACATGCAAGAAAAAGATGTAAAAATGGGAAGAATACAAATCTTTAATAATTGGAGTCCTTTTATGGTTGCAGATGAGAGTAAAGTTTGGATAGGATTAGAATATTTTTGTAATCCCGATGACGATATGTGGAAAATGGAAAACCAAAGTTTTATTGATATGGCAGTCGCAGAACTTGAGCAAGTTGGCATTATCATAAAAGATGACTTAATCGACTCAACAATCATAAAAATGGAAGACACATATCCTGTCTATTTTGGTGCTTATGATAATTTTGATATTGTACGAAACTATCTTGACAAAATTGAAAAACTATATCTTATTGGACGCAGCGGAATGCACCGATACAACAATTCGGACCACTCAATGTTAACAGCAATTACAGCAGTTCAAAATATTCTTGATGGCAGATTAGATAAATCAAATATTTGGGATGTTAATACGGAGCAAGATTATCATGAGGAAAAGGAGGGAAATAATCAGTAATCGGTGGCTTCGAGACATTTCGGCTTATGCCGAAACCCTCAGCCACCTATAATTCGAGACTTTTCGGCAGGCCATTGCAGTGTTGCACAGTGCATGGCAGTATAACGCTCAGCCACCTTTGATTTTAGTAAGCGTTCGGTTAAATAAAGGAAAAGCGTGAGATTGGGTTTGAGTTAGTGTTTACCACCACATTGCTTACAAAAAAAGCAAAATAAATAGAAAATTGCTTTGATAATAAGTAAAAAGCTTGTATATTTGCTAAAAACATAAGCAGTTATGGAAAGTTTATTGCAAAAATCAAATCGAAAAATTCAAAATACTCCTCTGAAATTTAAACGGTATTTGTTTAATCAAATAAATTTTGAAAATCGACAAATTAGTATAATAGGCGCTAGAGGAACTGGAAAAACTACAATAATATTGCAAATTGCTGCTACAAGAAAAGATATAATGACATTATATGTAGCACTAGATGATTTGTTTTTTACAAATTCCACAATGTATGGATTAGCAGAAGAGTTTGTAAAACACGGTGGAAAGTTACTTTTATTTGATGAAGTTCATAAGTATCCTGGGTGGTCTCGTGAATTAAAATTGATTTATGATGATTTTCCTGAACTTAATGTAATATTTACATCACCCTCAATATTAGATGTTTACAAAGGAGAATCAGACTTAAGTCGTAGAACAACTTCTTATGTCTTGAAAGAAATGTCGTTTCGAGAGTATATGATGCTTTATGAAAATATTAGTTTACCACAGATATCATTAGAAAACTTACTGAAGGAACATGAAAGTATTAGTCTAGATTTGCTAAAAATAATAAAACCAATAAAACATTTTTCATCTTATTTAAAATATGGAGCATATCCTTTTTATAATGGTAATTCAAATGAATATTATCAACAGCTTAAAAATATTATCAATTTAATTTTAGAAGTCGATTTGCCAGCAGTTACATCTTTAGATTATAATAATATTGCTAAAATAAAAAGATTGCTTTATGTTTTATCTGTGAATGTTCCGTTTACACCTAATATTAGCAAGCTTAGCGAAAAAGTCGGCTTGTCTCGAAATGCCACTGTAGAAGCACTGCAATTATTAGATAAAGCAGAACTTATTCATATATTATATAAGCACACCAAAAGTATTAGTATTTTGAATAAACCGGATAAAATTTGGCTGAACAATCCGAATTTGAGCTTTGCATTAAGTAATGGAGAACCAGATAAAGGGAGTTTACGGGAAAGCTTTTTTATTTCTCAGTTAAGTGTTTTGCATAATCTATCTTTAATTGAGAAAGGAGATTTTATTGTTGATAATAAATATGTTTTTGAAATAGGAGGCAAAAATAAAACCCAAAAACAGATTAAAAATTTGCAAAATGCATTTATTGTAAAAGATGATATTGAGATAGGAGTACTAAATATTATTCCTCTTTGGATGATTGGGATGTTGTATTGAAAAACATAAAAGTAAATATTAAACAGATTTCATAAAAACACGCTGTGAACCGTAAACTGTAAACCGTGAACCGTTTAACCGTTCTACTCACAACAATCAAAAAACCTCAATACAGCATCGGTTTCACTTTCCCAGTAATCATAATTATGAGCAGCATATTCTGGAAAATGTCCTATAATTTTTAAATTTGGATGATATGATTTTATTGAATCAAACATCATTTGGCTTTGAGTTACTGGCGACACGTTATCAAGCTGACCATGACCAATATAAGTAGGAACTTTGTAATTTTTACAATCATAAGCAAAACATTCTTTTTTCCACCTCTCAGGAAAATCGTTATAATGTCCAATAAATGAATAATAAAGATATTCGTTTTGCATTTTAGTAATATCAAAATCGCCTGATAAACTGGCAGCATTGTTAAAAATTTCGGGCATATAATAAGCCATAAGAGTCGCTCCTCTCCCACCTGTTGAGATTCCGGCAACATTGTTATTTTGCCCAGGTAAAAGCAAACCAAATGTCTCTTGAAAATTAGGTATTTGTGTTTGCATCATCCATGTTATTGTCGGATATTTTTGATAATCAGCAATTGTTTGAGGATACATTTCAAGACAATAATTACTTTTTTTATAATCTGGAATTATTAAAACATAGCCTTTGTTGAGTGCTTTTTCACAAAAACTAGTTTTGTTACACCACTCGTCAGCAGGTAAATTCCAGCCATGCAAAAGTAATATTGAACCTATTATTTCAGTTTCTGAAGACGGATATTTTATCTCAGTACTAACAACAAAACAACAATCATACTTATAATAAACTATTGTATCGTTCATTCTTTGTATTGCAATGACAGGGTCTTTTGTACTGTCATCACTGTCATCTATAAATTTCTTATTAGTATTGCTATTGCACGATACACCAACAATCAAAATTAGAATAAATATAAATGAGTTTAGATTACCTGTTTTCATATTATAAATTAAATAATTATTTGTATTATTGCCCAAAATTAAAAAATATTCGTGAAAGATAAGAATAACATTCAAAAGATAGGATTGCTAACCGCTATTTCTTATGTAATAGCAAATATGGTTGGGACAGGCGTGTTTACTTCTTTAGGTTTTCAATTAGCAGGTGGAGTAACAGATATTGCAGCTATAATGATTTTATGGCTCATGGGTGGAATAATTGCTTTTACCGGTGCACAAGTTTACGGCGAACTGGGTTCAGTTATGCCACGTTCTGGAGGCGAATATCACTTTTTAAGTGAATTATATCATCCAGCATTTGGTTTTATGTCTGGTTTTTTCTCAATGTTTGTTGGATTTGCTGCCCCAATTGCATTAGCAGCAATGGCAATGGGTGCTTATTTCGGTAATGTTTACACAGGAATTGACCCTCGGTATGTCGCTGCCGCATCAATCGTATTAATAACTGTTGTACATGCAACAGGTGTAAGGTCGGGTGGCATTTTTCAATTAGTATTTACGATAATAAAAATAGTTTTAATTATTGGATTTATTATTGCAGGATTATTTTTTGCTCCCGAACATCAAGAAATAAGCATAATTCCCACAAAAATATCTTGGGATCAAATAATGAGTGCTGGATTTGCTGTATCACTGATATATGTTTATTATTCATATTCGGGTTGGAACGCATCGGCTTACTTTGTATCTGAAATGAAAAATCCTTTAAAAAACTTACCACGCTCGTTAATTATTGGTACTTTGATTGTAACTGTAATGTATTTGCTTCTTAATTTTGTTTTTATTTATGTTTCGCCAACCACAAGTCTTTCTGGACAACTTGATGTAGGAGCAGTTGCAGCAACAGACATTTTTGGTCGCGAAGGTGGAATTATAATGTCTGGGCTTATCAGTCTATTATTAATCTCAACTATTAGCTCAATGGTATTTGCAGGACCACGAGTAATTCAGGTTATTGGCGAAGATTACCCAGCACTTAGATTTATGAGCAAAAAAAGACCTAACGGTGTGCCATTAGTAGCAATTTTAGTGCAAAGTACTATTAGTCTAGTTTTATTATTTACTTCAACATTCGAAGCTCTGCTAACCTATCTTGGCTTTGTAATGAATATTTTTGCTTTTATGACTGTATTTGGAGTGTTCGTACATCGAAAAAAACATCCAAATATGAAAAGACCTTATAAAACAAAAGCATATCCAGTAGTTCCAATAATATTCTTGCTATTTGTACTTTGGAATGTTTTCTACTTATTTAAAGAAAAAACAACTGAGACTCTAATTGGCTTAGGTACACTTTTGTTCTCCTTATTAATTTATTTCATTATTAACTCAATTTCAAAGAAACAGCCCTATGAAGCTTAAAATAATATTTGTTTTATTTCTAATAATTGCAGTGTTTGCTGTTAATTGCAACGGGACTTCAACTAACAAAAAAGAAATAAAAGAAAGAGTAGTTGTAAAAGAAATTCAAGCAATTGACACATTTTCATATCAAGGATTTAATACTATAGCTAGAGTACTGGCAGGTAGAATGCCTGAGGACACTATGTTCTTAAGCGATATTGTAGCAAGCTCAGCTTTCAAATCACATAAAAATACATTTAATAATATTTGGGCTCCGCACAAAGAGAATTTAGATGTAATCACAAAATGGAGTAAGCAAAATATCACAGAACAAGACACAGTATTTTATCCTTTTGGTGGTCCAGATTTTAATTATTTAGAAGCTTTCTTTCCTGATTCAAAATTATGTATGTTAATTGGCCTTGAGAAAGGTGGAGTTATCCCATTCTCTGACGAAAAGTCTGTTAGTAATGCTTCTGAAATATTAAATATGGTAAATTACTCTGTCCAGTCAAACTTGAATTGGAGTTTCTTTAGGACTATAAGTATGAGAAAAGATTTAGCTGGATATTTGGAAGGCACTTTACCAATAATTATGATGTTTATGTCACGACATGATTATGATATCGTAAACATAAATCCAGTTTTTTTAAATAATCAAGGTTTATTCGAGTATGCAGATAAAGATAATATTTACGCTTATTCAGTACAAAAGGATTTTAATGATTCCTATGAAATAATTTATAAAAAACCTGATGAGTCAGAAATGCGAAAATTGTATTATTTCTCCATGGATGTGAGTGATAATGTTGTAAATAAACAATCATTTTCATTAATGATGGCAAATTATTTTAACGGTAAAACAACATTTTTAAAAGCAGCTTCTTATTTATTAGATATGACAGGCTTTGATTTTATTAAAGGAGAAATTCTTAATAATAGTAAGGAAATTGTAACAGGTCCTTCTGGTATGCAACACCGTTTCTTTGATGATTCATGGAACATTGATTATTATGGAAACTATGTTGGCCCTATTAGGTTATTTTATGATCGACAACAGAATGATTTGAAAGACGCATACAAAAACAATGATGTAAAGGAATTGCCCTTTAAATTTGATTACCATCAAACCCATTGTAGTTTGATTATTGCTAGAAAAAATTAATAGTATTTTTAACCTAACAATAATCAATGGACATTATTGAATTTAAAGTCTGTAAACCTCAAAAAAAATTATTTTTTGCCAATGCAATATAAATAACCGTCTCTTGAAGCGACATATAACCGCTTATTGTGAATTATAGGAGTTGCCTCACCTCTGATATTATTATTCTTTTCTCGAAGTTTAAAATTGCATTTCTCATCATATTCAAACATATATAAACCATTATAAGTAAGCACAATAAGTCTATCTTTTGTAAAAATAGGGGTGGAAATTGAAATACCAGTTTTATATTTGAATACAAGTTGAGGTTTTAAATGTGTGTATATTTTGTTAGGACAAAGTGTCGAGTCATCTGGATTAGTAAATTCATTTTCAACAACATAAGTATAACCATCAATACCAACAAACGCTGCCAAAGAGTTCTGTTTTTTGCTAATATACATATCATTAATAGCACAAGAGCCAATAATTCCTCCTCGCCAGTCGGTAAAAGCGCTATCTTGAGTTGGGAAAAACCACACAACGCAAGAATCCTGATGCTTAGACGGATCAATCAACATAGCACCACCTTTACCAGTAATATATTGTTTCTCTATAGAAATAAGAATACAACTATCACGAGTAACAATTGGCGAGCCATCCATATCAGAACCTGTGTAAAAAGAAAAATCTATTTCCTGTGTATTTCGGTTATATCCATACAAATATCCTGCACCAGAAGTTATATAAATATGATCACGCAAAAGAGACGGAGCACTTTCGATTACGACATTTGAATTATGAGCACTAATATCTTGGTCAGTATAAAGTTTTAAGTTAAAATACTCATCAGGTTGCTTTATACTTTTACGATATTTTATTGAGTCTGGATTAGGGTTTAGTGCCACAAAATGACCAGATTCCAAGCCAATAAATAGCGTATCATCCACAATTAGAGCTGTACCATCAACATCTCTGCTAAATGAGCCACCCTTAACTGAATTATATCTCCAAAGTTCTTTTCCTGTTCTATACGATACCGCTCTGTAACTTGGGATAATATCATCCCATAATTCTTTTTCAAAGCCTCTACGGCTACCTTGAAAAATCACATATTTATCTGGATCTGAAGCCTTTTTATGAGGATTTACCCATAAACTGCCAGAACTTTTAATTACATCGTCATAAGCATACTCCCAAATAACTTTACCAGTTTGTGCATCAATCTTTCTAAGATTGTAATCATAAGCTCCTTGGATAAGAAACAGTTTTGTACCTTCCTGCACAAGAAGTGGCTGTCCAGTCCAACCAGCACCATACATTTTCACAGTATCTCTAGTTTTATTTGGGACAATTGTAAAACCTCCGCCCAAACTTGTTTTCCAAATTACATCAAGTTGTTCTGGAGCTTGATTACCATAGTAGCTTCTAGTATCATTTCCTAAAAAAGTGGGAATAATAATCTTTACACTATCCTGTGCAAAACAAGTTATCGAAAAAAAGCAGAGAACGAAAAACAATTTAATCAAACGTAACTCCTGGGTATTCAGTAAGTTTAAGTATTTGCTCATATTCATCTGGTGCAGGGGCAAGCATATAACGCAATGGGTTTACAGCTGCTCCGTTAATAAGTATTTCATAATGTAAGTGTGGACCAGTAGAGAGTCCAGTATTTCCAACAGTTCCAATTTGCTCACCACGTTTAACTTTTTGCCCGTTTTTTACATTAATAGTATATAAGTGAGCATAACGTGTCGAAAGTCCGTCAACTCCATGGTCGATAAGAATAGAATTTCCATACCCACTGCCGGTATTATTTCTTTCGATCCCAACAATTGTTCCACCGCCTGATGCGTAAATAGGAGTTCCTTGAGCTGCTATTAAATCTAAACCTTTGTGCATGTGTACTATCCCTAGTATTGGATGTGGGCGATAGCCAAAAAATGAACCTATTCGTGTAAGTTCATTAACATGTATCGGCTGCAAAACTGGCAAAGCAAGATAAGTCACTTTTCGTTCTTTAATTTCCTTAATCAACTCATTATATGACAGCGACTGAATATTAAGTTTTGTCTCAACTTTATCTAGCTTCTTCGCAATATCTTTTACAATATCTGTGCTTTCATAACCCTCAAGATGCTTATATCTATTTGTACCACCAACACCCGAATTTCTTATTGTAAAAGGGATACTGTCTTGTTCATAAGTTGTACGATAAATAAAATTATCACGATCTGCAATATCTTCTAACAACTTATCGCTTTCTTCAAGACGAATGCTCATTTTTGCATAATTTGCTTTTAAAAACTTATTTTCGGTCCTCAACACTTTTTCTTCAGGAGACTCAAAAACAACAATATACAAGAACATAATTAATACCCCAAATGCTAACGAAGAAAATGTATAAGGTATTGATTTAATCAGTATTCTTTTAAAACTGAATTTAATTTTCTCATACTGAAGCGTTTCAGGGTTGTATTTATATTTAGGTTTAAAAAACTTCATTAGTTTTTGTTTGTTTTCCTTATTATCAATAAATTTTTGTGCAAAATTAAGAATTTACTCTAAATTTGCAAATTCTATTGATTGATTATATACGTAAGTTACTAAAATAAGATAAAATGATGAACTCGAAGCAGATACGTAACACTTTTAAGGAGTATTTTGAAAAAAAAGGACATAAAATAGTACCAAGTGCCTCAATGATTATCAAGGGCGACCCAACTTTAATGTTTACAAACGCAGGGATGAACCAATTTAAGGACATTTTCTTAGACATCAGAAAACCTGAGTATAAAAGAATTGCTAATTCCCAAAAGTGTCTTCGTGTATCTGGCAAACACAACGATCTTGAGGATGTAGGACGAGATACATACCACCACACAATGTTTGAGATGCTTGGGAACTGGTCATTTGGCGATTATTTTAAAGCCGAAGCAATCGAATATGCATGGGAACTACTAACCGAAATCTTTAAAATTGAAAAAGAACGTCTGTATATTACTGTTTTTGGTGGGGATAGCAATGATAATATGCCTATTGATACCGAAGCCGAAGATATTTGGAAAAAATTTGTTCCAACAGATAGGATATTGTACGGCTCCAAAAAAGATAATTTTTGGGAAATGGGCGAAACTGGACCTTGTGGACCTTGCTCCGAAATACATATCGACTTACGTGACGATTCCGAAAGAAAACAAATAAACGGCAAAGATTTGGTCAATATGGACCATAACGAAGTTATAGAAATTTGGAATCTTGTTTTTATACAATTTAATCGAAAACATGACGGAAGTCTGCACTCACTACCACAAAAACATGTCGATACAGGAATGGGATTTGAAAGATTATGTGCAGTTTTGCAAGGTAAAAAATCAAATTATGATACAGACCTTTTTCAGACGCTAATTAAAGCAATTACAAAAATTTCTGGAAAAGATTATGGAAAAGACATTAAAACAGATATGGCTCTAAGAGTGGTTTCTGACCATTTGCGAGCAGTAGCTTTTGCTATTGCAGATGGACTACTACCTTCAAACAACAAAGCAGGATATGTTATAAGACGAATTTTGAGACGTGCTGTAAGATATGCGTATTCGTTCTTAGACATTAAAGAGCCTTTTATGTTTAAATTAGTCGAAACCCTCGCTAACTTAATGGGCGACGCTTTTCCAGAAATTTTAACCCAAAAAGTATTGATTACCAACGTTATTAAAGAAGAAGAAACTGTTTTTTTACGAACTCTCGACAAAGGCATCAGACTAATAGAACAGGAAATTAAAAAAACTAAAACAGAGAACAAAACAGAAATAAGTGGAAAAGAAGCGTTTATACTATATGATACTTACGGATTTCCGTTTGACCTTACCGAATTAATATCAAGGGAGAATGGTCTTACAGTTAACAAATCGGAATTTGATGCCGAAATGAAAAAACAAAAAGACCGTGCTCGAAATGCAGCAGATACCGACACCAGCGAATGGACAGTTCTATTGTCTGACAATAAAGATTGTGAGTTTATCGGATACGACACAACAGAAGCAAATATTAAAATAGCAAAATACAGAAAAGTAGAACAACAAAAATCTGTATTATATCATCTTGTATTTGACAATACTCCTTTTTATGCCGAAGCAGGTGGACAAGTTGGCGATACAGGTTATATCGAAAGTAACGAGAAAAAATATAGTATCGTAAATACAATAAAAGAACATAACGAAATAATTCATATTTTAAAACAACTGCCAGACAATCCTCAAGATGAATTTAGAGCTGTTGTTAATAAACAAAAAAGAATAGAAACTGCCACGAATCATACAGCCACTCACTTATTGCACCATGCTCTGCGTGAAGTACTTGGAACCCATGTCGAACAAAAAGGCTCACTTGTAGATAGCAATAGATTAAGATTCGATTTTTCCCATTTTAATAAAATGACAGATGAAGAAATTCGTGAAGTCGAAACTAGAATCAATAAAATAATTCGTGAAAACATTAGTTTAGAAGAAAATAGACTAATGAAAATTGACGACGCTAAAAAATTAGGAGCAATATCATTATTTGGCGAAAAATATGGAGATATAGTAAGAGTTGTTAAATTTGGAAATTCGGTAGAACTTTGTGGTGGAACTCACACCGAAAACACTGGTCGTATTGGATTCTTTAAAATTGTTTCAGAAGGAGGTGTTGCTGCAGGAGTAAGAAGAATTGAAGCAGTTACAGGTGAAGTTGCTGAAAAAATGATACTTACAAAACTTGACGATTTGCAAAAAATCTCGGAAAAATTCAATAATCCAAAAGAAATTGAAACAACAGTACAATCATTAATAGATGAAAATGCTAATCTAAAAAAACAAATTGAAAGGTATAATCTTGCCCAAATAAAAACAATAAAAAGAGAATTGATTTCTAATGCAGAAGATTACCAAGATGTAAAAATCATCGTAAACTCAATAGAGCTTTCTGACAGTAACGGGCTTAAAGAGATTTGTGCACAAATTAGGGCAGAGCTTAATACATTCGCTTGTGTATTGGGAACCGTTATAGATAATAAACCATATATTGCAATTGCATTCTCCGAAAATCTCACAAAAGAAAAAGGATTGCATGCTGGAAACCTTATTCGCGAAACTGCTAAACTTATTAATGGTGGCGGCGGCGGACAGCCTTTTATTGCAACTGCTGGAGGCAAAAATCCAAATGGAATTAACAACGCCCTTGAATTTGCAAAAAACAAAATCAAGGAAACGCTATAATAAAAATCTATTGTGCGAATACAATTATGTTCTCAAAGCCCCATTAGGCACGGTTTTTGCTAATAAAACACGCATATTTATGGGAGCAAAAGCCTGAAAAGATGGCAGCTCAAAAACATCTAAACTATATTACTATCAGTCTATTATTAATTAAAATCAGTAAAAACTGTTTCTAATAAATAGTAGCAGCCGTAAAATTAAAATTGGCACAATAGACCAATGTTCTTTGATTTATTTACATGCAGCGATAAAAAATCAGTAATAATTTTATCCCCTTAATTATGTATTCAAATAAAATAATTATGCAATCAAATAATTACTATGGAATCATAGGCTTTAAGGATAGTCCCCTTAAAGAAAATACAAAATCTATACTAAGCAAACTACTTTTTTTATATCCACGAATAGAAACTCATCATATAAATGAAATGCCCGAAATACACAAAACGGAAGATTCTGCTTGGTTGTATATCGACCTATTAAAAAAAGGTATGACAAAATATGATGAAGAATATATTAGCCATAGAATATTATTAAATCAAACATATTGGATAAACAAAGTTGGGTTTATAACGATGACCGAACTCTTAGAAGTTCGTGACTATTGCGGATTACAAGCAACAGAATATTTAGAAAATTTATGTATTGATATAACAAAAATTGATTTCGACAACAATAACAAATGCCTTACATTTCTTACATATTACTCTAAATTTATAGAAGAGAAACACATTGATTATGTATTAGATTATTATTGTCAAACACAAGTTGTTAATAAGCAAAATTAAAAAAAACGGCTGATACACAAGCTCCTTTAGTGCTGCATGGGAGGAGTTTGTTTTCATAAAAAAGAAAATAACAGGACAACAGTTCTCTAAAAACAGATTATAGTTCTCGATTCCCTGTTCTTACTTCAAAATTCTTGAATAGATGAACAGAGAACTGTGAACAAGAACTGAACTGTGAACCGAGAACAGATGAACACATATCTAAATCGATGCCTTCAAAAGCCTCAGCAACCTTTCATCGCAGTATTCAAGGGGGGCTGAGGCATTCGAGGCACGAGAATCGTCTCGAAGTCCACGTTTTACTCATACACCAATTTCCCATCCCAAAGCTCAAATTATTTTTTTCCAGTCTCCACTTGCCCACTTTCATAATTGTATTCCGAACCGCCAAGAGAATGTGGTATCGAAAAAACAATTAACATTGACACAGACGCAAGAATTACTGCCCATTTTCTTTCTTTTTTGAGATTGAGAATTATTGCTGTAATCCAAATAATTAGAGCAATTAGGGTTTTATTGTCGGTAAAGTCTTTTCCTATGGGCCAGCCTGTCCAGTAATCTCCAAATGCGTAGTTTTGCATTATAGGTCCTAGGATAAAACCTCCAATAATTAGTGTAATAACTGTTAAATATGAAAAAAGACGATAATTGCCAGTATTGAAAAATATGTAAAAAAGACTCACCAAGCTGAATAACATCGCAGAGAACATTGCAATTATATGTGGTATCAAAATATAATCTGGTACCTGTCCTTTAAAGCGAATTATTGCAGAGTTATCATCAGTTTGCATGGTTTTTTCGCCATTTTTAAACAATATTACGTAATACTGTAATTTTCCTGCTGGGGGTTGATCTGGCAACATTACTTTCCAGCTTTGTGCATATTTCTCAAAAGGTGTAATTGTGTTTTTTGAGTCGCTTGGGTACTTATGAAAGCATATCACTGCCGAGTCGAAAGCTTCTGAAACAGGAATCTCAACAAATGTTTGTTCGCCAATGCTTGCGGAGCGAGTTAATTTCATTTTATAATCTTTATCACCAGGAATTTCTGATATTTTTAGCGGATATGTAGGACCGCTTTGTCTTTGATAAATTGAAGCTCCGACAGTTAGTAAAATTGCCAATGTCCAAACAAAAAATTTCTTCATAATGATTAGTGTTAAAAATCTATTTCTATTTCAATAATCTTTTCGTTTCTAATTATCTTTACCATGGTTTTTTGTCCAGATTCAAATTCGGACATAGCATGCATATATTCATAAATTCCGCCTATTTTTTTGTCTCCAATTTGAATTATTTTATCTCCTTTTAAAATTCCTGATTTATCGGCTACGCCGCCTGGGCTTATTCCGTCAACTCCTAAGCCGTCAGAGCCTCGTGAAGTCATATCGGGCATTATCCCAAGCTTTACTTTCATTTCTCCACCATGACGAGCTTTTTGTGCTTGTTCAGACTGGACAAAATTAAGACTTAAATTTGTGTCTGCGAGCTCATTTATTAGTAAAATGGACAGATTTGTAATGCTTAATAATCCATCAAAGTTTATTTTATCAATGTCATCAAAAGGGGTATGATAGTCGGTGTGCATTCCTGTGCTAAAAAACATTACGGGTATCTTTTCTGAGTAAAAAGATGCTTGATCAGAACCAGAAAAACCTCCTCCACCTGCATTTATTTTCAAATTGTCTGATTGTAACAAATTAAGAACAGAATCAAATTGGCTTGCACTTGTGGCTCCCATTATGGATAATCCTGCATCTCCTAAGCGTCCTACCATATCATAATTTAACATACATTTAATTTTTGATATCGTATCAGGCATATTTTGCACAAAATATTTGCTGCCAAGCAAGCCCTGTTCTTCGGCACCGAAAAGTACGAAAGCTATATTTACTTCAGGACTGTGTTTTGAAAAATATTCTGCTAGCATCATAACAACTGCCACACCGGAGGCATTGTCGTCAGCACCATTGTGGATTTCATGTAATTCTGGTTTTCTTGAGCCTGAGTCGTATCCGCCAAAGCCTAAATGATCGTAATGTGCTCCAATAACAATCCAATCATCAGATGTTTTTGAATTGATAAACCCTGCAATATTATATGTTGTTCCGAGTTTTTCGCTTGTTTTGATACTCATCTCCAAATTAAGAATTGTCTGTTTTGAAATTAAAAAATCAAAAAGAGAGGCATCGTATTTATTACCAGAATATCCTTTTTGTCGCAATAATTCAGTTAGTGTATTTCTGCTTATCTGAATTACTGGTAAGGATAATTGTGAAGAAGATCTATTATATATAAATGGATAAAATTCTGTGTTTGCACCTAAATTAGTATCGGCGACTATGATTAATGCTCCAGCTCCTCGTTCGAGAGCCATAATTCCAATTTCTATCAGTGTCCGATATTGTGTTTTTTTATTTTCAGAATTTCCTAATCTGTACAAAATACATTTTCCATCAACAAACAAACTAGAATCTTGCAAGTCTTCAACATATACAATTTCTGTTGAAATTTCATCATTTCCAGTAAATGTAAAGGGGGAATAATCTTGTTCGGCAATTAGTTCTTTATTGTTAATTCTTAAAAATGAGCTGGAATTAAGTAAAACGCCTGTTATAATTTCAAAATCTTGCAAATAAGTTGGCCAAAATTTGTTGAGACCGAATTTATCTAGTTTGGCACTTAAAAATTTTGCTGATTTTAAATCCTCGTTTGTGCCTGCAAGTCTTCCTTCAAGGCTATCGTTAGACAGCGTTTCAATTACATATTTTCCTGTTAAAATATTTTGTCCTTTGATGTTTCCTGTAAAAACAAAAAAGAATAAAATTGATAGACTTAAAAATAGTTTCATTTATTTTAATTTTTATTTATTTGTTGCGAATCAGCAAAATGTTAGAAACAAAACACATTATTAATACTTATGTTCATAGCAACTAAGGTTCAATAATCAGATTAAACACATTTTTTCGTTTGCTGCCTTCTGATTTCCAATTTAGGTCTTCTATTTTTGTTGTATCGCCACTTTGTATAAAGCTTATTGATTGCACTAATTTTAAAAAATCGGAAGAGTTGTTTTTGAATTTTAAGTTTTTAGATTGAAACACAAGCACTTTTTCTTCGGGTTCAGCAACTGTTTCAAATCCGCCGTTATCGGAAGTTAAGCACAAAATGACCATGTCTTTGCCCGTGTTATTAGTGCAATAGAATTTTGTGTCAACAACTAAAGTCCCTGTTCCAATAAAGAGAGCCGATAGAGAAAATAAAATTCCAATTATTATTTTTATTGTTTTATTCATTTATTTTCAAAATTTTATCGACTAAGATAATATTAATTATCTTAGCAGGAATTATTTTTTAATTGAGATTGGTTTTTAGTTGATTATTTATACTTGATAATAATGAAGGATATTTGTGTTTTTTGTAGTTCTAGTGAAGATTTGAGTGAAGACTATTATATTTTAGCTGACGAGTTGGGAGTTTTGCTAGGTAAGAATAAAATGGATTTGATACATGGTGCTGGTACAATTGGTTTGATGGGGGCACTTATGAAATCGGCGGCAGCAGCGGGTTGTTTTGTTACTGGCGTTGTTCCCGAAAGACTTAACCGCAAAAATATTGTATCTGATAAATTGCAAAAACTTGTGATAACAACCGACATGAAAGATCGAAAAGAGTATATGCGGTCTCATTCAGATGCTTTTATTGCATTGCCTGGAGGTTTTGGTACTCTTGAGGAACTTTTGGAAACAATTACGCTTAAACAACTAAAATATCACAGCAAACCAATTATAATATTAAACCACAAGGGGTTTTATGATAAACTACTTGAGCAACTTGAGGTTTTTTACAATGAAGATTTTGCAAACCCCTCGTATAGAGAGCTTTATTTTGTTGCAAAAACATCGACAGAAGCAATAGACTATATCAAAAAATATGTCCCTAAAAATATTTATGATAAATATTTAGGTGCATGATGGCGGTAATTATAACAAAAACAAAATGAAAAGATTACTCTTATTTTTGATAGTAACTCTAATGACAAATGCCTTATTTGCTCAAACTGAAAATTATTCAATTGTAATTGACAATTTTCAAACGAATTATAATACAGAAAAATATGATAGGATTTTCAATAGTTTTTCGTCTAAAATGAAGCAGGCTTTACCTCTCGAGAACACTAAACAGTTTCTAATGGATTTGAAAAATGAATTTGGGAAAATCGAAAGTAAAGAGTTTATAAACTTTCAGAAAGGCGCTTATGCAAATTATAAAACTAAATTTGAACGTGCAATTTTATCGATTAATATCTCACTTGATGACCAAAATAAAATAAATGGACTTTCTATAAAGCCTTATGAAGAAGTAAAGGAAAATGAATGCAAGGTAATTAATGCTTTGAGCAATTATCCAACAGAGATTTCAAATTTAATTTTCTCAAAATCTAAAGATTTCCCAAATAACACGCAGCTTTCCGTTGCCATAATTCATAACTATGAAACAAATTATTATGGAATAATAATAGAAAATGACTCGATAAAACCCATTGACAATAAAAACAAAATATTTGAAATTGGTTCCATTACGAAGGTATTTACATCAACCGTTTTAGCATCATTGGTAGAAGATAATAAAATCAAATTGACGGATTATATCAACAGCTATTATCCTTTCCCTTTTAAAGACAGTACGAAGATTACTTTTGAAAGTTTAGCCAATCACACTTCCGGATTACCTCGCCTGCCTGAAAATTTGGATTTAACTAATGAACACAATCCGTACAAGAACTACGGAGAAAAGGCACTTAATGAATATCTTGAAAACATGCTAAAACTTGAAAGTGAACCTGCAAAAGTTTATTCTTATTCAAATCTGGGAGCCGGGTTATTAGGATATACACTTGGAGTATCTCAAAAAACAAGTTTTCAAAAATTACTACAGGATAGAATTTTTGAAAAGTACAAGATGACCAATTCATTTACAAGTTCAAATAATCTAAACAACAGCTTTGTAAAAGGACTAAATTCAAATGGAGAAATAGTATCTAATTGGGATTTTGAAGCTTTGTTTGGTGCAGGTGGGATATTATCAACTACCGAAAATCTGGCAAAATTTGCAAAAGCTCAGTTAAATCCTGAAAACAAAGAACTAGCCTTAAGCAGAAAGCCAACTTTTAGTGTCAACGAAAAGATGGAAATCGGTTTAGGTTGGCATATATTAAAATCTGAAAATGAAAAAAAACTGTTTTGGCATAATGGAGGAACGGCAGGATACTCTTCTTCCATAGCTATTAATCTTGAAGACAGAAACGCCGTAATCATTTTATCAAATGTTTCAGCTTTTAATCCCAAAATGAAAAATATTGACACCCTATGTTTCGAATTAATCGAAACATTAGAAAATAAATAACGAACCGCCAACAATGTATGACAATAATAGTCCAAATAGCAGTAGTTTAAAGGGTTATAGCTCACTTCAACTTTTGTGTAATTTGACAGGAAAGTGCCACGCAGTCGGCTACTATTCTTATACTAACCGATATGATGAGAGATTTTATTTTTCTTACAATATCTTTTAACAATTAATTTTACATATCTTTGTTCAAACTTTTAACCTGTGATATTTTTACGACTAATTGGTGATAGTATTAAATTTGCTTTTTCTTCGCTTATTAATAATAAGTTAAGGACATTTTTATCATTGTTGGGCGTTACAATTGGGATATTTTCGATTATCAGTGTAATGACAACTATTGATTCGCTTGAGCGAACAATACGAGATAATGTAAGCGCACTTGGAAATAATACAATTTACATTCAAAAATGGCCCTGGTCTTTTGGTAGCGATTATCCGTGGTGGAAGTATGTTCAACGTCCTTTACCAAAAATTGATGAGGCTGAGTTGGTAAAAAACAGATCTGTGTTTGCAGATGATGTTGCTTTTGTTGCTTCGACTGCAAAAACAGTAAAATACGATAAACTTGCTGTTGAAAATACCGGGATTATGTTTGCATCTCACGATTATGGGAATATTCGCGATTTTAATATTGATAAAGGAAGGTATTTTAGTGAGCAAGAGTCATACACAGGTAAAAATGTAGCGATAATTGGCGATTTTGTTGCTCAAGAGCTGTATCAAGGAGCCGAACCGCTGGGTAAAACTATTGAAATAAGTGGTAGTAAATTAAATGTAATTGGTGTCTTTAAAAAAGAAGGCGAAGATATGTTTAGTAATAGCATGGACATGATGGTGCTTGCTCCTATCAATTTTGGTAAAACTATTTTTGATGTGGAATCTGATGCTCTTAATCCATTTATAACTGTTAGTGCTAAAGAAAATGTCCCTGTTAATCAGCTGATTGATGAGCTTAGCATTATTATGAGAACAATTAGGCGTTTAAAACCAATGGAAGAAGATGATTTTGCTATTAATCAGGCTAGTATGATAACAAAAGGGCTTGATAGTATTTTTGGAATTATCGATATTGCTGGTTGGATTATTGGCGGTTTTGCAATATTGGTAGGAGGGTTTGGAATTGCCAATATTATGTTTGTTTCTGTTAAAGAAAGAACTCGCCAAATTGGAATTCAAAAAGCAATTGGAGCAAAATCTTATCTTATTCTTACACAGTTTCTTACCGAGGCTGTTGTGCTTAGTCTTGTTGGCGGAATTATTGGCTTAGTACTAGTTTGGCTACTGACATTATTAGTTTCTGGAATAACTCCGCTTACTTTTGCCTTAAGCTTACAAAATATTGCTTCAGGAACTATTATTTCTGTGGTAATTGGAATAGTTTCTGGTTTTGCCCCAGCTCGTAAAGCAGCTAGTTTAGACCCTGTTACCGCTATTAATTATGTGTAAATTATATGTAAATTATGAAATATTTATTGTTATTTATTATTAGTTCTTTATTTGTTTTGTCTTCAGTAGATACTGTTTCGCAAAACTATAGAAGAATGCGACTTGATCCAAATGATATTGTGTTATCTGATGAAAAGGTTTTATTATTCCCACGTGGATTTATTTATAAAACTAATGAACCAGATTCAACATTTTATTTTGGATGTTTTAGTCAAGACTGTAAAAGTGTAATTGATTTTATTGAAAATGATATTGGGAAAATGGAGCCTTGCGGAAATACAGTTTTGAGAGGATACGAGGATTTTTGTGATAGTATCAAAATAGAATCATTTCAAGATAAGATTAAGCATTTTACATCTTTCCCTAATAAAGACAAACTCTCTTATAACCCAAATGAGGAATATATTTTACTCTATTATTTTAGTGATGATATGCTCGACAGAGGATTTGTTAAGAATATTAGATTTTTTAAGAAATATTCGCAAACTCTATCCGATAAAACTCTTAAAGTAATGGTTGTTAAAGTGGAGTAAGGGTTTGTTGGTTTTTTTTATATTAGTTCCCGATAAAAGTTTTGAGATTTCTCCCTGCGGTCGAAATGACTGGCAGTTAAATTATTGGGGAGGGGTTTTATGGCGGCTGTGCCGCCATAAAACCCCTCCTCTCGTAAGTTCCTATATATCTAGTCATTTCGACCGCAGGGAGAAATCTCAAAATTGTATAGTTTTACGTTTTTTTTTCTGACTTCGTCAATGTTGCGACACCTCATAGACCCACTGTTCGCTCGGATTTATCCGAGTGCAGTGATAAACTAAATATTTATTATCTTCTCACTATTTCTCGAATTATTTTATTAGAAATTATTATTGAATCCTAACTGTTCATTACGTTTAAATAAAAAACATACCAACACTCGGATTGCAACCGAGCGAGAGCGAGCTCACTTCGACTGGCTTAGCACATCGCATCACATCGCAGAAAAGCTAAATCCGAGTGAGCCAGTGATTTTTTAAGAAATATTCGCAAACTCTATCCGATAAAATTTTTAAAATCTTCAATTATTTTTTCATGGTCAAAAGCCATTTTTGGCAAAGTCTTAATATTAGCCCATTGAGTTTCGTAGGCATCGTCTCCAGCTTTTGCATCAGAAGGAGAATAACAAGTTCCATAAAACACAAGGCTAATGTTTCTGCCTCGTGGATCACGTCCAGGGTCGCCGTATGTCCTAAATTGCTTTAATTCAATGTTTTTAAGATGAGTTTCTTCTTCTAATTCTCTTTTTGCTGAGTTTATAAGCTTTTCGTCCATTTCGATAAAGCCACCAGGTAAAGCCCACATATTTTTAAAAGGCTCGTTAAGTCTTTTTATTAATAAAATCTTACTGTTGGCAGCCATAATTATAATGTCAACTGTATTTAATGCTCGTGGATATTCGTAGGTATATTTCATTGTTCAAGGTCTTTGAGGTAATTTTTATGGAAAATAAATTTGGTAATGCTTTCGCTGATTTCGGCATCGATAATTTCCATTAACATAAGATTTGTTAAAAGAGTATTTGCTTTTTGGCTTTTAATTCCAGTAATTCGAGTAAGTTGTGATTTTGTAATGCTTCCGTTTTCTGTTATTTCGTTAAATAGTATTTCTACGACATCATCATAAATAAGTTTAATGCCTTTAAATCCTTTTTGTTTGCGTTTCCATACATCGACAATAATTTTACTAGCAACAAAATTCTCATCATTTACTCTAATAAATGCTCTATAAATATCTCGATAATCTGGAGCAAGATAAGGTTTATTAGTACCTGAGGTAACATTTATTTCTAAAATATTTTTGCCCTCTATATTCCATATTTTATGAGTAAATTCAACATTTGGTTTGCAAAATACAAGCGATGCAGTTTCTATCATATAATATTCCTCGTCTGATTTAACACCTGCGATACTTCCATTATCCCGAACTCCTATAAGTAAAGCTCCGCCTTCTGTATTTGCAAATGCCGATAGTGAACGAGCAATTTTTTTGGAGTCGCTTATACTATGTTTGAAATCAAGATGAATACCTTCTCCTTGTTTTATCTGTTCGCGTATTTTTCTGTTTCCACCCATTTATTCAATGTTTTTAACCGAGATAACCTCTAAATTATCAGTGTTTATGCAAATTAATCTGCCAAAACCTTTTCTTTTTTGAGCATAAATACACCCATTGTCGATACCAATTATTGCCTCTTTTTGTGCTACATTATTTCTAATAATTTTAATATTTGTTGCCACATGACCATGAAAAAGTCTTTTGCCATTGAGGTTTTTAATTGATCCACGCTGATATCTTGAGTACAGCATAAAGTCTTTATTCTCAAAAACATCTTCACGACTGAGGTCTAATGCTGCATGAACAAAAATAGAATTATCGTTCATTAAATAAAAAGGCATATCATTTAGCAGCTTAAAATAGCGTTTTTTTAATGTGTCTTTTGAATTAAATAAGTCAGTGGATTTGTAATATCTAAGGTATTTGTGTTTTATGTGTGGGCTTTCGTTAAGTAAATTTAGTAGTAATTGTTCATGATTTCCACGTATAGGAAAGATATTGTGATTATCTTTTTGCAAATCAATTATCAAATCTAAGACATTGCTACTATTTGTTCCTCTGTTGACCATATCTCCAAGCAAATAGAGATTATCATTTGTGGATAAGTTTATTTTATCCAATAATTTTCTGAAAGTGTAGTAACACCCGTGAATATCGCCAATTGCAAGGTTTCTCATCGGTAAAACCAAACTGATTAAATTAATAAAAAAAACTGCCGCACTTTTATCTTATCAAGACAATAACGGCAGTTTTTGAAAAAAATTATTTTATTCGAACTCTTTAAATGCTTTTTTAACTAGTTCGATAGCTTCGCGAAGTTGTTCTTCGGTTATAACTATTGGAGGAGCAAATCTAATAATATTACCATGAGTTGGTTTTGCTAAAACGCCTAATTCTTTCATTCTAACACAAACATCCCAAGCAGTTTTACCTGGTTTGTTATTTATTACCACAGCGTTTAATAAACCTTTACCTCTAACAGAAATAATCATATCTGACTTGATGTTGGTCATTTCTGCACGAAAGATTTTGCCAAGATATTCTGCTCTTTCGGCAAGTTTTTCGTCTTTAACAACTTCAAGAGCTGCAACAGCAACTTTGCCAGCAAGTGGGAATCCGCCAAAAGTTGATCCGTGTTCGCCAGGTTTAATTGTTAACATAATTTCATCGTCAGCAAGAACAGCCGAAACAGGAATAACACCTCCAGAGAGAGCTTTACCAAGAATTAGAACGTCAGGACGTACACCTTCGTGATCACAAGCAAGAAGTTTTCCAGTTCTTGCGATACCTGTTTGAACTTCGTCGGCTATAAATAAAACATTTTTAGCCTTACAAAGATTATAAGCTTTTTTCAAATATCCATCATCGGGAACAAAAACACCAGCTTCGCCCTGGATAGGTTCTACAAGAAACCCTGACACGTTAGGATCTTCTAATGCTTTTTCAAGAGCAGAAATATTATTATATTCTACAACCTCGAAACCAGGAGTGTAAGGACCAAATTTAGCTTTTGAATCTGGATCAGTTGACATAGAAACGATAGTAATTGTTCGTCCGTGGAAGTTCCCTGAACAACAAATAATTTTCGCTTTATCTTCTGCAATCCCTTTTACTACATATCCCCATCTGCGACTAAGTTTAAGTGCTGTTTCAACGGCTTCGGCACCAGTATTCATTGGTAATACTTTATCGTAACCAAAATACTCAGTAATGTATTTTTCGTAATCGCCTAAAGTTGAGTTGTAAAATGCTCTTGATGTAAGTGTTAATTTTTGAGCTTGATCTGTTAAGGCTTTAATAATTTTAGGATGACAATGACCTTGATTAACTGCAGAATATGCACTTAAAAAATCAAAATATTGCTTTCCTTCAACATCCCATACTAAAGGACCTTCGCCTCTTTCTAATACAACTGGTAGCGGATGATAATTATGCGCTCCGTACTTTGCCTCAAGATCAATAAATTCTTGAGAACTTCTTTTTTCTGTATTTGACATAACTTTTATTTTTTTTAATTGATAATTCTAATTTTAACAAAAATGATGTTTTTTATCTGATATAAAAAATTTAAACACTAAAATTAATGTTAATTTTCGCTAAAAGTGATTTGTAACATGTTTGCAGCAAATAAAATAGAGGAAATTATTGGGAAACTATGGTCTGTAATCTGTGTTCGGTATTCGGTAAGTCAATCACAAACCTACCGATTACCGATTTGATAAACTCTCATGATTTTGGTTTGAAAAAAGTTTGTAGATAAGCTCCATTCGCTCTGATTTATTTGTAATTCGAGTGATACCATATTTTCTCGAAATAAATTTATATTTTTGTTTACAATCTTCAAGTTTTTTGCATAACACCAGTTACGTTTAAATATTTAAGTGAAGTAAAACGGGAAAAGATGAAGCATTTATCGGGTGTTTGGGTATTACTCCACCATCACACAATCTTCCATCAGCACACGACCAAAAAACTCACCTTTTATTATTCCACGAATTTTCACATCACTTCTATTATCTCTCAAATAGTCGTTATCTGGTTCTGAACTCATGTTACAACCGACTTTCTTTACTCCGCTTTCAGGATCGTCTAAATCAATTCTCCATGTAAAGCCATCGCTTAATGTTGAAGTCGTAGTACTGTTATAATTTCCGATAACTGTAATTTCGACACCATCCCACGAGTTGTAAACATTATATAGATTAGCAGCAAGAATTGGTTCTTTAGGTAGTTTGTATGGGCTAATGTCTTTATTATCAGCAATATCTTCGTTGCTTCCGATAAACTCACATTGGGTTAATTCTATTCCTGAATAGGATTTCTTCGCAATAATTCCTTTAATTATTACAATATCATCTTTTTTGACTTCTTGATTAAGCTCGTTCTCAAATTTACAATTAAATAAAACATCTTTTGCACCTGGTTCACCAATAATTTCTACTGATTGTTTTAAAACCTCTGAATCCATGTACATTTTTGCATAACCAGCTATCGTAACCTCTTTGTCTTTCCACTCAAAAAAAGAATTGTAGAGTTTTGTTACAGGTATTGGTGTATTTACATCTATGTCTTTTGGTGTAATTCTGGCAAGTTCTTCAGAACTGATTTCTTCTTGGACATCTTCGTTGATATCGGGATTCGTAGTTTTTGTTTTAGTGTCGTTGTTGCATGCAATTACAGAAAAGCAAAATGCTGCTGCAAATAAATAAATAATCGTTGTTTTCATAGTTTTGTTTTAGTTAATTAGTAAGTTTAAAAAATTGAAATCAGTATAAATTCTAAGATGATTTCGTAAACAAAGATAAAAATAAATCACATGATAGTAAAATTTATTATTTTTGTGGAGAATTTAACAAATTATTGAAGTATATATGTTTGAAAATTTATCAGAAAGGCTCGAAAGATCGTTTAAACTGTTAAAAGGCGAAGGTAAAATAACAGAAGTTAATATTGCTGAGACTCTAAAGGATGTGAGGCGTGCTTTGCTTGATGCAGACGTTAATTATAAAACTGCCAAGACATTTTGCGATGATGTGAAAGACCAAGCAATGGGACAGGATGTTATTAAATCTTTAAAGCCCAATCAGTTAATGGTAAAGATTGTTCATAAGGAATTAGCAAAACTTATGGGTGGCACAGCGGTCGAAATTAACACAAAAGGAAGTCCTGCTATTATTTTGATGTCGGGTTTGCAAGGCTCGGGTAAAACTACATTTAGTGGAAAACTTGCAAATATGCTCAAAACAAAAAGAGGAAAAAATCCTTTGCTTGTTGCTTGTGACGTATATCGACCTGCTGCTATTGAGCAGATAAAAGTGCTTGGTGAACAAATTGGAATTGAGGTTTATTCTGAAGAAGGAAACTTAAATCCTGTAAAAATTGCTCAAAATGCCGTTAAGCACGCCAAAACTTATGGGCATGATATGGTTATTATTGATACTGCCGGTCGTCTTGCAGTTGACAATGAAATGATGATCGAGATAGAAAATATCAAAAAAGCTGTGAACCCCCAAGAAATTCTGTTTGTTGTAGATTCTATGACTGGGCAAGATGCTGTCAATACTGCAAAAGAATTTAACGCCCGACTCGATTTTGACGGCGTAATACTTACTAAACTTGATGGTGATACTCGTGGTGGCGCGGCTTTATCTATTCGCTCGGTTGTTGATAAACCAATTAAATTTGTTGGAACCGGCGAAAAAATGGATGCCATTGATGTTTTTCATCCCGAACGTATGGCAGACAGAATACTCGGTATGGGAGATATCGTTTCTTTAGTCGAAAAAGCACAAGAACAATTCGACGAAGAAGAATCTCGCAAACTCCAAAAGAAAATTGCAAAAAATCAATTTAATTTCGACGATTTTCTTTCCCAAATTCAGCAAATTAAGAAAATGGGAAATATTAAAGATCTGGCTGGCATGATTCCAGGCCTTGGGAAAGCTATCAAAAATATGGATATTGATGATGACGCTTTTAAAGGTATTGAAGCAATTATACATTCGATGACGCCTGCCGAACGTGAAGAACCTGCAATAATTAACGGAAGCCGCCGAAAACGAATTGCCGAAGGTAGCGGAACAAGTGTCCCCGAAGTTAATCGTATCTTAAAACAATTTGATGAGACTAAAAAAATGATGAAAAAAATGACATCAAATAAAAGTCAAAAAAAGATGATGAAAGGATCGAGGTAAACGGTTCTCAGTTTGCGGTTCTTGGTTTGTTGTATGAATAAATGTACTTATTAATTTGGAATTTTATAAAATGGTATTAATTGATGGAAAAAAAGTAGCTAACGAAATAAAAGTTGAAATAGCGGTTGAAGTAAAAAAAATTATTGAAAAACATGGAAGACCGCCTCATTTAGTTGCTATTTTAGTTGGACACGATGGAGGTAGCGAATCTTACGTTAATTTTAAAATGAAAGATTGTGAAGAAGTTGGTTTTAAGTCATCGCTTATTCGCTTTGAAGATGATGTTACCGAAAATGAACTTCTTGAGACTATTGAAAAACTTAATCAGGATGCTTCTGTAGATGGATTTATAGCTCAATTGCCTTTGCCGGCACATATTAATGAAAGTAAGGTGTTAGAAGCAATTGACCCAGAAAAAGATGTTGATGGGTTTCATCCTACTAATGTTGGTAAAATGATGGAAGGATTGCCTACTTTTATTTCTGCAACTCCTTATGGAATTTCAATTTTGTTAAAAAGATATAAAATTGAAACTTCAGGAAAACATTGTGTGGTATTGGGTCGTAGTAATATTGTTGGTCGCCCTATGAGCGTTTTGATGTCGCAAAAAGAAATGAACTCCACCGTTACGGTTTTACACAGTGGCTCGCAAAATATTAAAGAAATGTGTGCTTCTGCAGATATCCTTATTGTTGCAATTGGAAAACCCGGATTTGTTACTGCTGATATGGTTAAAAAAGGTGCCGTTGTTATTGACGTAGGAACATCAAGAATTAAATCTGACAAAACAAAAAGCGGTTTTAGACTTGCTGGGGATGTCGATTTTGAAAATGTTGCTGAAAAATGCTCTTTTATTACTCCTGTTCCTGGTGGTGTAGGACCAATGACCAGACTTGCATTATTGCTAAATACACTCGAAACTGCAAAAGAAACTCAGTTTACCGATATGTGCTGTAAGGATATAAGATAAATAGTGTTCGTTGAAATGCGGCTCACTAATATTATAGCTTAAACACTGACTTTATTGACATCCACAATTAGCTTATTTTAACTCAGAATTGGTGTTTTTGAAAAAGAAAATACCGATAAATATGTAAAATAACCCTCCATGTGTTAGCAAAATTGTGAAAAGAGCACTATTAAGAAATAATACAAGGAATAGAAAACTTATTCCAAAAAATGAATGATGCATATTTAAAGCATCTAAAAAACGTAAAATTATTGCTGTAAGAAAAGGGAAAACAAAACAGCCTATGATTCCAAAATTCATATACCCATCACCAATTATTCCTGTGTTACAACTAGTTAAAGGGTTGTTGTATATGTGGTTACCCATTAACATGGCAGGATCTAAACTGTACGGATACTCCATGAATGGATTTAAAATACTATGGGATAAATAGATTTGATTATTATTAAAAAACGTAAAATAATGGTCACTTATATATACTGGTAGAAAAAACATCCGGCGTACAAAAATTGATTCTGGTAAGATATTGCCTGTAAATTTTGTAAATACAGTAGTCGCAAGTAATAACGCAATTATGCCAAGTACCATTGTGCCTGCTTTTGTCCTATAATCTTTAAAAAAATAAAAAGCAATAACGACAAAAATTGATAAAAACACAGATTTATGAGGGTTTATCATAAATATGTAGAGCATCAATATAATTCCCGAAATCCACAAAAGTTTATTTTTTCTAATTAATCCATAGATAATTAATGAGGGCAATAGCACTTTGGTTAGTGCACCAAAAAAGTATGAAGTAAAAACATTGCTGTGTAGTTTAGCAATTGCTCTTACTTCGTATATTTCCTTTCCAAACGAAAAAACAGATTTGTTAAAATTTATACCATAAGTAACAACAAAAGGAATAATTAATAAAACAGTTAAAATAAGTAGGATATATTTTTGATCTTTAAATTTTATATGTATTGATTTGACAGATGGAATATTCAAAAATCGACTTGTAAGAAAAATTATAAAAACTATTGCGAATATGGGGATAAGTAGTGTGATGCCCCCAAACTGATACATGATTATTGAGGGAATGCAAAAACTCATTGCTGCAAATAAACTAAGTGCATAAATAAAATGAGAGGGTTGGCGTAGAAAAAACAATTTTACAGATAAAAATGCAAAAAGTAAAACCCCAATAACTATTTTCTCTGTTTCTGGAACCATCATAAAACCTTTGTCTTCAAAATAGGGAATTACGAAATATATATATTCGTAAATCAGAAAAAGGTAAAAGAATATGAAAGCAATCAGATGTATGTATTTGTTTGACAGTAGTTTTACTAACATAAGGCTATTAAATTGTCTTGTCATATTTATTACAAACATGCAAAATTAAAATAAAATATATTAAATAGGATAATATATTAATAATTGTAAAGATAATTAAAAACTTTTCGATGCTTAATCCTGTAAAAAAGTATAGACATGAAATTAGAAGAAAATAGGTAATTTGCCATATTGCCAAGATTTTAAGCTCTTCGAGTACTGTAAAACTAATACTTAGTGGAGAAACAATAAATTGAATTGCAAAAGCAGGGACTAAAATAGCAGAAAATGCACCCGATTGTGTCCAGACAGGTGAAAAAACAAATCCAAATAACTCTTCTCCAAAAAGCATAATTAATATCAAGAAAGGTAAAATCAATACTGATAATAAACCCGCTGTTTTTAAAATATTTGTTTTTAATTTTTGCTTTTTTATAATTCTGCCGCTATAGTCTTTTAACAATACCTGCGATAATGCCGCCGTTATAAATGCAATTGGGACAGCAAGTATTTGACGGCTCAAATCAAAGTAGCCAGCAGTGTCGTGACTAAAATACTTATTAATTAAAAATATTGGTAATAAAATACTTGCGGTGTTTAGTAATGCAGGCAATGCTTGATATTTTGGAAAATTGCGATAGCGTTTTAATGAGAATTTTATGTGAGTTGGGCTTACTCCTTTAAATGTAAATCCATTTTTAGAGGCTTGTTTAATGCCTGATAAAATGTTTACAATATTTCCAATTATATCTCCAAATATTAAACCTTTATTAGTCGCTAAAAAACCAAAACCCGATTGTGTTGTGCCTTCAAAACTTCGTCTAATTATTTTGTTGGTAGCGATAGATCTAAAAGCTCCTTTCCTTGTTAGCCAATAATTTATCATCTGGTACGAACTAAATAAAAATGTACTCACAGGTATGAAAAAAATCCAATTCTTATACTTTTCAGGAAAACCAATCAGACTAACTAAACTGTCTCTAAATATAGCCGCGATTATAAATAAAAATATGTTAATTGTTAATGATAACAGAACTCCGGCAACTAATAAACTGTTTGCAGTTTTATCATGTTTTGGTAAAACTACTGCAAGGTCATATCGTAAAGTGGATAAAATTACAAGTATTCCAACAATGCTCATATATACTCCAAAAGTACCAAAAACCTCGGGTGCGTATTGTCTTCGTAAAACTAATTGAAAAACTATAAGTATAAGTTGAGCAATTGCAGTACCTGACACTAAGGTTGCTACACCTTTAAATGTCGTGTTCTTTAATATTTTTCTGACTTGCTCAGGAATCATGTCGTAATGCTAAAAATAGTAATAATATTATTTGCACAAAGTTAAAAAAAATAGAATAGAGAGTGTGATTAAATAAAAATTGTAAGTTTCAAATCTGAGTTCGATATAATTTTTGAGTTCAGAACGCTTGGGAATAAAGAGATTCGATTAAATCAACGAGTATTATCGGGATAAATCAAGTTGTTTTTAAGAAGAAGATTGCTGTTTATGAGCGTTTAATTGATAACTTTGTGTTAAATGCTTAATGTTTTTGTTAAATCTCTTCATAATATTTCGATATTATTCATCTATTTGCCTTAATCTTCGACATTTTATATCAATCTGAACTTTAAAAATTATGTCGAATTCAGGTTATTATTGTTAATTTTGTTTTGTGTAATTTTATAATCTAAACAGTACTTATGTTAGAAGTTTCTTTTCAATCAAAATTTTCAAATGAAAAAAACTATGTTTTTGATGTTTTGTTTAATGAAATACTAGGACTTGAGTATCTAGTAACATATCACCAAACTCCAAATTATCAAATAAAATCTGGCAATAAGATAATTACTATTAATGATGTCTTTTTTGCTGAACTTGATGAAAATGTAAATTATTATAACAATTATAATTTAATTCCAGAAAAAATAAAATATTTGGAATCGGAACTGTGTAGTGAGAATGATATCCCAATTTTATATGGAGATGTGGCTTTTGATATTGATTTAGACAATGCTTTAATTGGGGCAGATATTATTGCAAGCGTGTTTTTTATGTTGTCAAGGTGGGAAGAAATCGCTTGTGTTAGTAAAGATAAGCATAATAGACCTGATGAAAACGAAATGTTGGCTGTGAAATTTGATTTCTATCATAGACCAATTGTAAATGAATATGTTGAGTTTTTGTGGAATGTTTTTAATAAAATTGGCTTTAAACTAACAAGAAAAAACAAGCAAACAGATTTTTATTTAACCCATGATGTGGATTTCTTCTCAAAATATAGTACTGTTGGAAACTATGTTAAATCTGCTGGTGGAGAAATTATTAAAAGACGTAGTTTTAGTAGGTTTCGTAAACTTACTTCAGGTTATTGTGCTTATCTTTTCAAAAATCAAAAAGACCCGTTTGATACATTTGATTATTTAATGAATATTGCGGAGACAAAATCAATTAAAGCTCGATTTTATTTTATCCCGGCGATACGAAAAGGAAAAGACGTGCATTACAGCATCTTACAAAATAATGTAAAAAATCAAATGAGTGCAATTGCAGAGCGAGGTCATTATATTGGAATACACCCTTCTTTAAAAACTTACAATAACGAAAAATTATTTAAGGCAGAATTAGATTTGATTAAATCTGTTTGCACTAATAATATTGATGAAGGCAGGCAACATTTTTTGATGTTTGAAAATCCTTTAACTTGGCAGATTTGGGATGAATATGGAATGAGGATTGACTCTACGATTGGTTTTAATTCTCACGCTGGTTTTAGAGCTGGGATATGTCAGGAGTATAGCATTTTTGATGTTGTTTTAAGGGAAAAATTAAAACTAAAAGAAAGACCTCTTATATTAATGGACATTGGATTAAGGCGACAATGTAATAACCAGGAGGAGTTTTTATGCGAAAGTAAAAAACTAATTGATGTAACTCGAAAGTACTCTGGTGATTTTGTAATGCTATGGCATAACTCAAATATAAATTACTTAGAATGGGATAACTGGGGCAAAATTTATGAGAAAATTGTCGATTATTTTTAGAGTTTAATCATTAGTGGTCGATAAAGCATCAAAGTTGTTTATGTCCAGACAAAAATTTTAGTTTGCAATATTACTCTAACTCGTAATCCGTAAACAAAACTTACAGACTAAAAAACAATAATAAAACTACTTGCTAACAAAATCATTTTTATGGCTCGTAGGGCTTCAATGTCAGTAAAAGCCAACAATGTAATTTCTATTTTGTCCGTCAGGCGATGTTCTGCGATGCGCTGCACTGCGATGTACTGCGATGCACTGAGTCTGCCGAAGTGAGCCTGCCGAAGTGCGCTTTTGTCGAAGGAACATAAACAATCTCAACTTTTCACTACGAATATAATTTCGAGTTTTAACAACTTTTCTACTGACAAAATAAATTTACAAATTTGAACTTTAAAAATTATGTCGAACTCAGGTTAATAATAATTGATAAAAACGCCTTCATAACTCAATCTACTTTACTGTTAATCGTTCACGAGCAATTTTAACATTTTGCTTTAGCATTTCATTTTCAGGATCAAGTATTAGAGCTTTCTCAAAATACTCTAGTGCTTTTATGTCATTTTCTTCCATGCCATAAGTAATTCCGATATATCTCAAAACTTCTGCATCGTCTTTTATTGAGGCTGCTCTTTGCAAATATTCTCGGGCTTTTATAAATCCACCAATATTACCATAAGATACACCTAATCTAAATAAACGCTCAAAGTCTAAAGGCGTAATCTTAGCAGCTTGTTCGTAATAAAAAACTACCGAATCGGGATTTGCCAGCTCAGTAAAATAGTGTAAATCGCCAATTTGGAAATACGGTTCGACACGTTCTGGAGCACAACCCATATACTGAAGCCATATTTCTTTTTCGTAAACTGGCTCATCTATATTATACATAAGAACGCCAAGAGTATTATTCCAAACATCTGCGTTTAAGGGACTTGCTTCTAAGGTACGAATATAATAATCAAACATAGTTTTATAATCGCCATATAGTTTGTAATAAATATTTCCTACTCGCACCAGAGCTTCAGAATATTGAGGATAGATTTCTATTGCTTTATCGAAATAAGGCATTGCTTTTTTTAGATATTCGTTCCTTAACACAGTATCGCCAGCAGTTTCGGCATCTTCAGAAAGTTTATACAACTCACTTGCATAAGTGCTATTACCTTTAGCAGAGTTTGATGAAATTTTTACATCGTGCTCAAAAAGAGTAAGATTATTTTCCCAAACAGAGTTGCGACTAACAGTTTTAACTGAAAAGGCTAATAAAATCAAAATTGTAATCGTTAATCCAGTTTTACGATATTTTTGTAAATGTCCAATCTTTTGAGGCAACTTTTCAGAGATAAGAAAAGCAACAACAATACAAAATCCAAGTAATGATACATAAATAAATCTTTCGCTCATAAATGCCCCAATACTAAAAAACAGATTTGAAGTAATTGATAATGTTACCAAATAAATAATTATTGCAAACGAGTAAATACTTTTCTTTTTCAATCCTAAAATTGCAATAATTCCTAGTGCCAGATGTAGCATTAAGCTTAGTAATACTGTCCAATCTGTCCATTGCATAATCTCGATATGATAAGGGTAATAATCCCAAGTTAATGGATGCGGAAAAATCAGAAGTTTAAGATAAATTAACAGTGTGTAAAAGATAGTCGCATATCTCTGACCTGTTGTTGCTTCCAAAAATGGGTCATTCATTAATTGTGTAGCTGCAATATCTGCTTGATCGCCAATCACAATTTGTCTAATAATCATATACAACAATGCCCCTGCTAAAATTGGCACAAAACTGATAATGTATTTTGGAAGCTTTTCTTTGCGAAAGAAATAAATACTAAAAGGAATAACCGCAAGAAAAGTAATACTTATTTCTTTTGACATGGAGCCAAGAAAAATAAATACAAAAGCATTTATAAGCTCTGTTTTTTTATTGTGGTCGATATAATTTATTATGGAATTTAATGCGGCGATTGAGAAAAGAAAAGCCAAAATCTCATCACGTCCTTTTATATTTGCAACAATCTCGGTGTGTAGCGGATGAGCGGCGAAAAGCATTGTGGCTATAAATGGGATACCGAGATACCAAAATTTCGGCTTATAGTCTCTAAATAATTTTGTAAGTACTTGAAATAATATCAATAAAGAAATACAATAAAGTATTATATTTATAAAATGGCTTAATCCTGGATTACCGATAAACTCTTGCTTTGCTGAAACATCGCTTGTTGGTTTTCCAAAAAGTTCTACTTCCAAAGCAAAAGTAATAAGTGATAATGGTCGATATCTGCCCCCTTCGAGTTCTTTGCTATCTTTACCAAACATCCCCGCCATTGTATCATAAGATAAAATATCTTTGATTCCACTGGCACCCTGCTGCACAAACTCATTTTTCCAATAAGTCATTTTATCATCAAGAGCGTATTGATGTCCAAGCGTATTCGCATAAATTACAAATGCAAAAATTGCAATAATTATATAAGGAGTGTATTTCTTTAAATTCATTTTCAACAACAAATTAAGAACAATAAACAATGATTTTAGAAACGTGAAAATAAGTATTTATTTTTGGATATCAAAAAATTCTTATTCCTGTTCTAAAGCCAAATCGAATTGGTGCAGTCATCTTTGGCCAGCGATCATCAGAATATCTCACATCATCAACAATAAATACCTTATTATTAAAATTAGTGTTTAAATAACGATAACCCAAACCCAATGCAAAGTTTACCTCAAAAAAGAAAATATCAGCAGCAAAAAAAGTAGCTCGATAAACAAAACTAATATCATAACGATGTCCAACAGGATTTACAGGCCAATCATAAAACTGCACGTAATCAAATTCACGATTAATAATATTCACATTTACAGTATCAAATTTATAATTTGCTAGTCGGGCTTCAAGACATAATTTATGTTCTAAATTTTCGTCATAAGAATTTAATATAGTTACCCAATATGATATTTCGTTTCCAGTATAGGTGTTTGATGATTTTTGATCATCTGGAACATACATCCAAGCTCCAAATCTGTATTTATCTTCAAATCCATTATAACGACAATATCTAAAACCTTGTTCAAACCCTTTAATTTTAATATCGCCCATAAGAGAAAACTGATGAAATTTATTGATATAAAACAATCTTAAAGGTGCAAACCCCAAGCGAAAACTAAATCTCTCCATTTTTTGTTGACGCTTTTCTTGCTCAATCAGTTCTTCCTCCATCATTTGGATTCTTCCTTGTATTTTCTGAGCCATATCAACATTCCCAGCAAATAAGAAGTTTTCTTTCAAAAAATTCAGTTCATCTTCATCATCTAAAACATTACGCTTATCCCTATAAAGTAAACAAGCTTTATTTATCTGTTGCTTACAATATGTGATACATGCAGAGTCTTCATCCGTATCTGCTATTTGTTTTGTAAATTCAATAAAGTGCTTTAACTCTTCTTTACTTGCCACAACATTTACAATTGCTCTTGAAAAATAATCAACGCATTTTTGATATTGATTAAGTAGAAAAAAAGCATCTGCGAGACGCAAATAATAAGATTTAGCATCATCGGCATGTCTTATATTCTTGATAACGAAATCTTCGCATTCGCTAATTGTATTAAGTTCGTTAGTGTTGAGGATAAACGTATTATCAACAAGTTTTTCTTCAAAATGAAAATTAGCGATATATTCGAGCATCAAGATCTGCAAATCAAGTTTTTGCCCAATATCATCGATTAATGGAATTAACACGTTAACAATCCGAAAAACACGATTTTGCTCATAAAACAATTCAGAATCTGTAAAAATATTTGCAGGAAACTTGTCAGCATAAACAAAATACATATCATCAATATATAGGTTTCCCATTTCGACAGCAGTTTTTTTGTCGCCATCCTCAACAGCGTGAAGAAAACTCAAAAACACTTGATCAAAAAATGTTTGTTCAAAACCATCTATATTTTCGAGTTTATAATTAAGCTCATAATACGGAATTGACGTAACAGTAGCGCGTAACATAAAACATTTATCAATTAAAGATCGAGCTAAACTATCAGTAAATATTTGTTTTGTTTGCTCTATTTGATTAAACCATGCTCCTTGCAGACATGAACGCAATATCATATAATTTGCATCATCCGTTAAATTGGGATTACTAATTTTTGCAGCTTCACACTGGGCTATTCCAAGTTTAATACAATTAAGAGCATCTTTCGATTTAATATAAATTAGTTTATCGTTTGCTTTAATTTCTGTTAGGTCAAGTATCTCAGAGTATAATTGTTCGGTTCTGTTAAAATTAGTTTGCCAACATTCGAGTTGCTTTACGCCATTGGTTTGAGAAAACAAAAAACCTGCATAAAGAAAACAGATCCAAAAAAGACAAATATTTTTCATTGATTAATACTTATTTTTATATCCCAGCCACAAAAACTGTTCCTAAGATTTTGATTATCTCTATAATAATCAAACCGTTTTATCTTTATTATTCTTACTCAAACTTTATACTCAAAACAATTAAGCAAAAGTTTATAATTTTCCAGATTCTCCGACAAACTGGTCTGATTTATTTTTAAACAGAATATTAAATGAAGTAAGACTGCCATACGTACGAGTAATATATTGTTGGATAGCAATTTTTTCGTCGTCTTCGATATTGCTGGAGTTCACTTTTTGCTCAAGTACACGAATTCTGTCGCGTACCATAACAATTTTCTTAAAAAATGTTGTTATTGGCATTTCGTAAGTTTTTAACTCCACATTACCAGGGTGTAAGACCAACTTCCCTCCTCTCCACTTATCGGCAATAGGAACCAGTTCCTGAAGGTCTGAGAACTCACGTAATATTTTAATTAAGCTAAGCTCCATCATTTCATAGCTCATAAGATCATCGGGCTGCTCCATGAGGTCAATAATTTCTAACCCATCATAATTTTTGGTTATTTCACGAGTCCCGTGCTCTTGAAAAGTAATAAGATAAGTATTTGCTTTAACCTGAATTACTACTCCAAAACCATACTCTTTATGGTTAAGTCTTGTTCCAATTCCTAATTCCATATCATTTTCTTATTAAACGGTGAAAATAATTTTTATATGTCATTGAGCGTTTATATTCGACATAAACATACGCTTCGTCCCTTGCTCTATTATGTAAGCTACTGGTCTTTCGGCTCAGCTCGATTTTATAATATCCATTTAAAAGGATATAGTTATTCAACAAGCTTTTTCCAACTGCATCGAACTCATAATATTTATATGTACCACCCTGACTTAGTTTCCAGTCATCATTTTGCAAATTGACACTTTCGACAAATACAATATCAGTAATTTTCAACAAATTATCAACAATTTTTTTTTCAATTTTCACATTATGATAAGAAGCAGGTCTCGGAGCAATAAAATCTCTAACATCAGCCTGCAATTTCTGGAGTTCCTCACTTTGTTGCTCTAAATACTCTAATTCAATAGTACTTTTTTCATAAACCTTTCGTAAACGCATTATCAAAGCATTTATATCTTCAGATGCTTCAAGTTTTTCTAAATATGAAATATCAGCTTTATATGCAGACTTACTAACATATTCATACTGTGCATTTACAAGATTAGTAAAACTTAAACTACAAACCAGACCTATTAAAGCTATACATTTCATTCTTCGTTTTTTATCACAAAACTGATACAAAGTTAATATTTTACATGATTTTACAAACACAATATTTAGTTTTTTTGAACTTTAAAGAACAAAAACAATCTAAATCAATGAGTGCAGTTAAAAATCGTGAGAGAAATGAAAAACATTAATCCTCAAAATCTGAGTTAGATATAATTCTTGAGTTCAGAACGCTTAAAAACAGTAATATTAATTATAAATAACGAGTAATGTCGTGATTAATTGATGTAGGAACAGGAATGACAGGGACAATAAATTAAAACTCACGACATACAACTAGTATTTCAAGCACACAAATATCATCACAAATAGGTTTATCTTGAATATAGCTTACTTTGTTAATAACTTTTGAATCTTTGCATAAAATATTTGCATAAACAATATAAAAAAATTTGCGTACAAAATTTTAGTTGTATCTTCGCAATCTTGTTACAATTTTTAATTAAATATAAGTAAATAAATGGTTTTTAGCAGTTAACTATTTTTATTTTATTTTTTGCCAATATTTTTGGTTCCTTACTTTGCTGTTAGTAAAAACTATAAAAATAGTGTAGCATTAATTTTCAGTACACTTTTTTACGCCTGGGGAGCTCCTACATTTATAGTTTTGGTTTTTGTTTCTCTTATTATTGACCTCTACATAGTTAAACTGCTTTTTAAACTACCCGATAAAAAGAAACTACTATTAGTTTTATCTGTTATTCTAAACATTGGGATGTTAGCATATTTTAAGTATGCAAACTTTATGGTAGAAAACTTTAATATTATTACTGAATCACTTGGTGGTAATTCTGTAAAGTGGACAGAAGTTATTTTACCTATTGGAATTTCTTTTTTTACTTTCCAAAAACTAAGTTATTCAATCGACATTTACCGTGGTACCAGCAAACCTTTGCAAAAATTTGTCGATTATGCAATGTATATTATGCTTTTTCCTCAACTGATTGCGGGTCCTATTGTAAGATATAACGAAATTGCACATCAAATTATAGACAGGTCTAAAACCGAAACTAACGAAAAACGATTAGCGGGATTTTATAGATTTATAATTGGGTTAGCAAAAAAAGTACTGATAGCAAATTCTTTAGGTATCGTTGTAGATGAGATTTTTGCAATAGACCCATTCCTTCTTAGTACCGAAATTACTTGGATTGGAATTGTGGCATACTCATTTCAAATATATTATGATTTCTCTGGATATTCGGATATGGCCATTGGAATCGGCAAAATGATTGGTTTCGATTTTCCTGAAAACTTTAACAATCCGTATGTGTCGCGTAACATAACAGAGTTCTGGAGACGTTGGCACATGACTTTAAGTAGATGGATGAAAGATTATTTATACATCCCATTAGGAGGAAGCAGAGTCAACTCCAAAGCTAGATTGTTTTTTAATCTTTGGATTGTTTTCTTTTTATCTGGATTATGGCATGGAGCTGCTTGGAATTTTGTTGTTTGGGGCATATTCCATGGAGTATTTCTGATACTAGACCGGTTGTTTTTAATAAAATTCACAAAAAAAATAGGTAAGTATCCATCGATAATAATTACCTATGTAATTACCTTAATTGGATGGGCAATCTTTAGAGCCGAAAGTTTGGAGTATGGAGTAGATTATATAAAACGAATGTTCGAGTTTGTAAATACCGACACATTTATTTATTTATCTAATAAATTCTGGTTCTACCTCATAATAGGAAGCGTTTTTGCTTTCATTACTATATTCAAATTTAGTGAAAAACTTGAGAATTGGTTTTTCTATAAAAACCATAATCGTTATGAAATTATTCCAATGACACTTATAGTTCTCGCTTTACTTTTTATTAGTGCTTCTCATATTTCATTAGGAGGCTTTAATCCTTTTATTTATTTTAGATTTTGATGGATAAAATAAAAAAATATTGTTTCATATTTCTAATTTTGGTACTATTTATACCAATAATACAAAGGTTTATAAAATTTCACAAATCCGAACCATTAGAGGGACTAAATGCCCCAGTACACTTCCCTACATTTCATTACAAAGATTGGAAAGAAGGAACTTATCAAAACTTAGTTGAGAATTATGTTGCAGGGAATTTTGGATTTAGAAATTCGTTAGTGAGAGCAATAAATAATATAGATTATTGGATTTTTAAAACATCAAATACTGACGAAGTTGTAATTGGTAAAGATCGGCATCTTTTTTTTGATTATAATATTGAAAGGTATCTAGGTATTAAAAAACAAAATGAAAATGAAATTGACAGCCTGTTTGTAATCACGGACAGCCTTATTACCAACTTAAATGAACACGGAGTAGAATTTATTTTTGTCATAACTCCATCTAGTGCTTTTTATTATAACGATAAGTTCCCAAAACAGTACGACTCCTATAAACCAAGGCCTAACGATTATGAATATTATGTAAAAAAACTTGAAGAATATAATATCAATTACATCGATTTTAACAAATGGTTTTTAGATATTAAAGATACTGTAAGCATAGATTTATTTCCTAAAAACGGAACTCACTACACATACTTTTCTGCAGTTTGGGTAGCCGACTCGCTATTAAAATATATGGAAAACTTAAAAGATATCGACATTCCAGATATTATCACTGATGACTATGTAATTGATTCAATGAGACCAAATGAACATGATTTAGAAAACATTTTGAATCTATCATCTCCATTAGACAATGAGAAGATGATATATTATAATTTAAAATTTGAAACGGCCGGAAAAGACAAACCAAAAGTTTTAACAGTAGGTGATAGTTTTTATTGGACAATACTAAATCAATTAATTCCTCTCAATTGTTTTAGTAATGTAGAATATTGGTTTTACAATATACAAGTCTTTCCCGAGAGTTTTACAAATGAAAAACACCCTGGCGAAGTTGATTTAGACTCTCTATTTAACAATCTTGATTTTATAGTTGTTTACTCCTCCTCCACACTCTTACATAATTATGACTATACTGGTTTCATTGGTCAAATACTTAACTATTTTACTGATGATTATACAGTAACAAAAGAAAATAGTGGGATTCAATATTGGATAAATGCTATAAAAAATAACCCCGAATGGTTGAATGCTATTGAGAAAAAAGCACTAAACCACAATATTCCAGTTGAAACTCAAATCAGAAGAGAAGCCGAATGGATGTTAAAGCAACAACAATAATTTTGGGAGTGGGGAGTGAGCTAGAGTGGGGAGTGAGGAATAATTTAACACTCGGCTATATGATAAAAAAATCTGTTATTAAACCCATTTTTTTATTCTTCAGAAAAACATATATTTGCGAAAAATAATGTTTAACTAAAATTATAAAATACAATGGCTGTAGTAAAACCATTTAAAGGACTTCGTCCACCACAGGAATTAGTAGAGAACGTCTCTTGTCTTCCTTATGACGTAATGAATAGCAAAGAGGCCGCTGAGATGGCTAGTGGAAAAAAAGAATCACTATTACATGTAACCCGTGCCGAGATTGATTTACCAGAAGGTACCGACACTCATAGCGAGATTGTTTACGAAAAAGCGGTAAGTAATTTCAAAAAAATGCAATCCGAGAATTGGTTAGTGCAAGATGAAGAGGCGAAATTTTACATTTATGCCCAAACAATGGACGGAAGAACTCAACACGGGATTGTTGGTTGTGCTTGGTATCAGGACTATTTTAATGAAATCATCAAAAAACATGAGCTAACACGTCCTGATAAAGAAGAGGACAGAATGATATTAACTAATTACACAAACGCTAATATTGAACCTGTATTTTTCTCATATAAAGCTGTTCCAGAAATTGATGAGATAGTAGAAAAAATCGTAAAAAACCAAGCCCCTGAATACGATTTTGTTGCCGATGATGGTTTTGGACATCATTTTTGGGCAATAAACGATGCAGCCATAAATAAAAGAATTGAAGAGCTTTTCGAAACAAAAGTACCTTTTATGTATGTTGCTGATGGGCATCACAGAACTGCTGGTGCAAGCCGTATTGGCAAAGAAAGAACCGAAAATAATCCAAATGCAACAGGAAAAGAAGAATGCTGCTACTTTATGACAGTAATTTTCCCCGATAATCAATTGAAAATTATCGATTATAATCGTGTAGTAAAAGACCTAAACGGACACGGCAAGGAAGAGTTTATGAATATGATTGTTGAAAACTTTGTAGTTCAGGACATGGGTACAGACATTTACAAGCCTGCTTCATTACATGAATTCTCAATGTATATCGACAAACACTGGTATAAACTAAATGCAAAACCAAATACATATAATGACGATGACCCAATTGACATTCTTGATGTTAATGTTTTATCAAAATATATTTTAAACGATATTTTGGGCATCGAAGATTTAAGAACCAGTCAAAGAATTGACTTTGTAGGTGGGATACGCGGACTTGGTGAATTAAAAAAACGTGTCGACTCTGATGAAATGGCAGTTGCATTTGCAATGTACCCTGTTTCAATGGATCAGTTAATTAACATAGCTGACTCTGGAAATATTATGCCTCCAAAAACAACATGGTTTGAACCTAAACTACGCTCAGGGCTTGCAATTCATAAACTAGATTAACAAATATTTTATAAATAATAAAGCCTGAATAGTAAAATGCTAATCAGGCTTTTTATTTTTGTAATAAAATAAAATATGAGTATAACAATTGCTATAATATCAATAATAGTTTTGGCAACATATTGCTTTACAATTATATTATTTGCGATTACTTTTGCCTCAAAAAAAACAGACAATCCTCTGCCAATAACAAAATTACCATTTGTCAGCATTATAATCGCATGCAGAAACGAGGAAAACAACATAAACAAAACAATAGAAAGTCTTCTGCAACAAACTTATAAAGGAGACTACGAAATATTGCTAATCAATGATCACAGCGAAGATAAGACAACTGATTTTGCAGCTAACTATAAAGATAAGCGAATCAATATTTTAAACTTGCCCAATAAAAAGTATGGAAAGAAAACAGCTCTAAGATTCGGAGTTAATCATGCGAAAGGTGAAGTTCTTTTATTTACAGATGCTGATTGTCTAGTACCGTCTCAATGGATACAAATAATGACAAACGGATTATTATCATACAATGTTGATATGCTTTGCGGACCTGTTGTTTTTCAAAATTCAAAATCATTTTTTTCGCCATTTTTTAAACTCGAATTTATGAGCATGACAGGTAGCGGAGCGTCAGGCTTTTTCATTAAACAAGCATTTATGTGTAATGGTGCTAACTATGCAGTTACAAAAAACATATTTTTAAAAAATCTGAAGAATCTAAACGAAAAATACTCCTCTGGCGATGATGTTTTTCTTTTACATCATACCGCAAAAAATGGGAAGGTAAAATTTTTAAAAAATAATGCCGCAACAGTAATAACTCAATCCCCAAAAAACTTACAATCATTTTTCTCTCAACGTATAAGATGGGCATCTAAAACCAGTGGTTATAAAAACCCATTCTCATTGTATATTACAATACTATTGGTACTAATGTCATTAGTTTTAGTGCTATTAGCGATTCTAAGTCTCTTTTTACCTAATATTTGGCAAATATTATTATTCACATTCATAGCTAAATCTTTTATTGACACTATATTTATGATACCTGTATGCAAATTTTACGGGCAAGCATATTTAGCAATATTAACACCAGTTTTACAAATTTTTTACCCTATTTATGTTGTAACAACAGCTATTTTGTCTGTTTTTTACAAGCCTTACTGGAAAGGGAGGAAAATCAATTAAACCTTTAGAGATTGTAAAACAATAAACTTCACTTCGGCAAGCTCACTTCGACTGGACATCGCAGAACCTCGCATTTAGACTTGCTCAATTCTGCATCTGTTGTTCTTTCGTACTTTTTCTAATCCATTCAATCTTTATCATGATTTCTATTTCGAATCATGTTCATCAATCTCTCAAAATACTTTTCGTAAGATTCGCCATTTTTTATTGGGATACTCTCAATAGCAAAAGAAAAGTTATCCAATAAATCGACATTCTGCTTAAAAATATCTTGTAAAAGGTTTTCATCTCCAGTTTCCCAATATTTTCCATCATCTATTATTTCTAGATTTTCAAAATACTCTTGCTTTTTTAAATATCGAAACAACTCAATAATAAATTTATGTATTTCTACTCCTGCAAATTGAGTTTTTACGGATAGCATATAAAGGTATTCCTGCTCTGGCTTGTTACTTGTTTTTCCATAAAATTTCAAATGTGTTGGACTTGACATTTTTCTATTTGAAAGAAAGCATAATGATACGGTTTCACATTCTGGTGGTGTAAAACTTATCCCATAAATATTTTCGTTATAGGAATTTTCAAAATTATAGTCGTTTGGAAATTCTTCTTGGTAAATATTGTACTTCCATTTACATACTTCCGCTATATCTTTTACTTCATTAACCATTTTTGAAAGTGATGCGTTTTCTCTAAAACTACCACTATAATGTAAACTTAAGCCCATTCTGTATATTTAAATTTGCAATACAATTTTTATTACTTATTCTCCTTATAATCAGCCCATAAATCTCCTACAGCATCTTTATGCCGATATCCTTCAAATGCTTTATTAATTATTAAATCAATTTTATCAAGTAACTGTGTGGACATTTTAGCCCTATTTAGTTTATTTATCGTTTGCCCAAATAATCCTTCAAAATATATGTAATAATCCTCTCCAAAATCGCCCCCCATATCATTAGCACATTTATTCCCAGCTTCTATAGCATAAATCTCTAATTCCATTTGATCATTTATTTTCGGAATCACAACGGACAAATCTTTGATAATTTATTCTACTAAATCAATATTTAATCCTTCATTGAATTCCCAATCTGGGTATATTGCTTTATCAATTTTGTCTTTATACTTCTTTAGAATTGAAGGCTTTGTCTTACTTTTATACTTCATCAAAATAATCCTGGACAACTGTAAAATTCACTGAAAGCAAAGCCAACTCATCGACTAGTTCATCAGCACTTTTTGATTTTAGTATTTCTATTAACTCATCCTTTTCCATATTGCAGTATCTCTCCTATCATGAAGCACAACTGATTATTTGACAAACCCTTAGCGATATTTTCGATTTAAAATACTGAGCAATTACACTACAGGTTAATTTCCCAACTCAGAAATAAATTTAATACGCACCAATCGGACTTCCTCTTCATTATAACCAGTATCGGATAGTTCTTCCATTGCCTCATCAATAGAGTCGGTTTTAGCATCTTCTTTAAAGTACAAATAAATATCTTCAACAACATCATCATCAAGTATTGAATTCAAATAGTAATTGATATTTAATTTTGTTCCTGAATTAATAATGGCATCAATTTCGTCAAGCAGTTCGGACATTTCCAGACCTGTTGCATTACATATTTCGTCAAGTGGCATTTTTCTATCAATATTCTTGATAATAAAAACTTTGTTTGTCGATTTGTTTACAACAGATTTCACAACAAAATCTTGTGGTCTTTCAATTTCGTTTTCCTCAACATGTTTACCGATTAATTCGATAAATTCTTTTCCATATTTTTGTGCTTTTCCTTGTCCAACTCCAGAGACAGTAGTAAGTTCTTCCATTGTAATTGGATATTGGATTGCCATATCCTGCAAAGAGGGATCACTAAATATAACAAATGGCGGCAGATTTAATTTTTTTGCAGTTGTTTTTCTCAAATCCTTAAGCATTGCAAATAAGATTGTATCTGTTGCTGAACCACTGCCAAATCCGACATCACCCTCCGAGTCGCCATCTTCGTAATTATGATCTTTAGTTAGCATTAAACTATAGGGCTTTTCTATATATTCTCTCCCCTTGTCAGTAATTTTAAGCAAACCATAATTCACAATTTCTTTTTCAATAAATTGACGTATCAACATTTGACGAATAACAGCTTTCCAGTGTCGTGAATTTTTTTCATTTCCCGATCCAAACTCCTCAAGTTCTTGATGTTTGTAGGTAATGACTTCAGCGGTTTTTGTACCAGTTAATATATTTACGATGTGGTCAGCTTTAAATCTTTCTTTAACACGCGTAATTGTGCTAAGTATCGTTTCAACATCCTCTTTACCTTCGAACTTTGGTTTAGGATTAAGGCAGTTATCACAGTTTCCACAATCTTCAAGCATTTCCTCGCCAAAATAATTCAGAAGTTGTTTAACACGACACACGCTAGATTCGGCATAAGAAACTGTTTCAAACAGCAATTGTTTTCCTATTTCTTGCTCGTTCACGGGTTTATTTTGCATAAACTTTTCAAGCTTTTGGATATCGTCATAACTGTAAAAAGTGATGCATTTACCTTCACCGCCATCACGTCCTGCCCGTCCAGTTTCTTGGTAATAGCCTTCGAGGCTTTTTGGGATATTATAGTGTATTACGAACCTCACATCAGGTTTATCTATCCCCATACCAAAAGCAATTGTAGCCACAATAACATCCACATCTTCGTGTAAGAACATATCTTGGTTACGTGATCGTGTAGCAGTATCCATGCCTGCATGATAAGGAAGTGCTTTGATATCGTTCACTACCAACATTTCGGCAAGTTCTTCAACTTTTTTTCTGCTCAAGCAATAAATAATGCCAGATTTGCCTGAATTATTCTTCACATATTTAATAATTTCTTTAGCCGCTTTAACTTTTGGTCTTACTTCGTAGTAAAGATTATGTCTTCTAAATGAGGCTTTAAACACTTCAGCATCAAGCATATCGAGATTTTTCTGAATATCGTGTTGTACTTTTGGTGTAGCGGTTGCAGTGAGAGCCATTAATGGAGTTCTGCCAATTTCATTAACAATAGGACGGATACGCCTGTACTCAGGTCTAAAATCATGTCCCCATTCAGAAATACAATGAGCCTCATCGACAGCAAAAAACGAGATTTTAAACTTTTTTAAGAATTCGACATTGTCCTCTTTCGTGAGAGATTCAGGTGCGACATATAATAATTTAGTTTTACCAGTTAGTACATCATCCTTAACTTGATTTATCTCCGTTTTATTTAAAGATGAGTTTAAAAAATGTGCAACTCCGCTATCTGTTGAAAATCCACGCATTGAATCAACTTGGTTCTTCATTAAAGCAATTAGTGGAGAAATAATTATTGCTGTTCCCTCTAACATCAAAGCTGGCAACTGATAACAAAGCGATTTGCCACCACCAGTAGGCATAAGCACAAAACTGTCCTTATTGTCAAGTAAACTTAGGATTACCTCCTTTTGAAGACCTTTAAAAGTATCAAATCCAAAAAACTTTTTTAGTAAGTCCGATATTTGTTGTTCTTTATTGTCCATTTTTTTTATTGTAATTCCTTATTATTTCAAAAGTAAGATTTTTTTTTAATTATTAAAATGATTTTAATGTTAGCATGTATAAAAATACGAATAAAATTCTAAAAGAAACGTTAAAATGTAAATTAATACTAAATTAGCACAAAAAAAATTAAGATGTTGGATTTGACTACACAAAAAATTATCGAAACAGGAAAAAGGACTATAGCAGCTGAAGCAAAAGCAGTATCTAAACTGGTGGATTACATTGATGAAAGTTTTGCAAATATAGTTCATGCAATATCCGAATCAAAAGGTCGATTAATTGTAACTGGCATTGGGAAAAGTGCAAATATTGCGATGAAAATTGTTGCCAGTTTAAATTCGACAGGCACACCTTCAATATTTATGCACGCTGCGGATGCCATACACGGAGATCTTGGCATTGTGCAAACAGACGATATTGTTATGTGCATATCAAAAAGTGGCAACACCCCCGAAATTAAAGTTTTAATACCATTAATTAAAAATAATGGGAATATAATTATTGCCTTAGTTTCGGACATTAATTCTTTTTTAGCAAAATCGGCAGACTATATTTTACGTGCCAGTGTAGATGCCGAAGCTTGCCCCAACAACCTCGCACCAACTTCGAGTACTACCGCACAATTAGTAATTGGCGATGCCTTAACAATTGCACTTTTAGAGAATCGGGGTTTTACTTCGACCGATTTTGCCAAATTTCATCCTGGAGGTTCACTTGGGAAAAAACTTTATCTTAAAGTTGACGATATTATCAAACTTAACGAAACTCCTAAAGTTTACGAAAACGACGGTTTAACAAATATTATAACTGAAATAACGAGCAAAAGGCTTGGTGCTACTGCGGTTGTAAACAACAACAACGAAGTCATTGGTATTATTACCGATGGTGATTTAAGACGTATGCTTGCTAAATTTGGAAATGATATAACCAATCTAACAGCCTGCAAAATTATGTCCGCAAACCCTAAAACGATACAGACTGGAGAACTTGCAGTAAATGCTTTACGAATAATACGTCAAAATAATATTACACAAGTTATTGTTACCGAAAAAAACATATATGTGGGGATGGTTCATCTTCATGATTTAATGCGCGAAGGAATAGTTTAATCACTAGAGAACTGCTTTAGCATTTGTCTATATTTTGAAAAGACTTTTGCACGACTCACAAATCCAATATATTTACCATTGTCAACAACTGGCAAATTATAATCCTCTGACTTTTCAAATATCTCTGCAACCTCTCTCACACTCATATCTAATTCAACAATACTTCGTGGCATATACATCAAATCGCGGACAAATACATTATCATAAAATTCTGGATTAAATATCATGTGCCGTACATGATCAAGAAAGACAAGACCTTTAAGATTATTTTGTTCATCTACCACAACATATACATTACGATTCGAGTGTTTAATAACCTCAACAAGAGTTCTCAGATTAGAGTCTTCATTGAGAGTATGAAAATTTTTCTCAATAAGGTTTTCCATACGCAACATTGATAACATATTACTATCAGCATTATGAGTTAACAAATTACCTCTTTTAGCAAGCATAATAGTATAAACAGAATTTGGCATAAAAATCTTTACGGTAAAATACGCTATGGCCGAAACAATCATTAATGGTACAAATAAACTATACCCTTCGGTAATTTCTGCAATAAGGAAAATGGCTGTTAGTGGAGCATGAATAATCCCAGCAAGAAGTCCAGCCATACCAACGAGAGCGAAATTTTCTTCGGATATTTGAAAGCCTATAGAATTAAATATTTTTGAAAAAAACAGACCTATATTTGCTCCTAAGAATAAAGCTGGTGCAAATATTCCTCCCACACCTCCAGCATTAAATGTAACCCCAGTAGCAAAAATTTTAAGTAAAATTATCAAACTAAGAATTACTATAATTCCAAGCCATGAGTCCCACCCAGCATAAATTGTGTTTTCAAAAAGATAAGATATATCACCTTGTAGAGCCATATTAACAGATTCGTAACCTTCACCATATAAGCTCGGAAATAAAAACACGAGGCCACCTAAAACTACAACGCAAACTACGAATTTAGCCCATTTAGACTTCCAGTTTTTAAAAAACTCATTTATCCACAGATACAATTTAGAAAAATACACAGAAAGCAGACCGCATAATACGCCAAACAAAATATAAAATGGCACATCCGAAAGCACAAACAAATCTGTTTTTTCAACAAAATACAAACAGTTTTGCCCCATAAACAAATATGATGTTAATGCAGCAGACATTGAAGCCATTAAAAGAGTAAGCAAAGACGACATAGTAAGATCAAGCATAATGACTTCGAGAGTAAAAATTATAGCTGCTACAGGCGCTTTAAAAATTGCAGCTATTGCACCAGTACATGCACAACCAATAAGTAAAATGACTTGTCTATAACTCAAATTAAACATACGCCCGATATTACTACCAATAGCAGCACCAGTGGCGACAATGGGGCCTTCCAAACCAACAGAGCCGCCAAAGCCAACGGTTAAAGAACTCCCCACAATGCGCGACCACATATTATGACTTTCAATCTCACCCTGATTCCGAGAAATATTATACAACACCATAGGAATACCGTGCCCTAGTTTCTTTTTTACAATATATTTCACAAACAACACCGTCAATAATATACCCAAAGCCGGAAAAATAATATACAAATAGCTGAATGAATATCTATCAATAATAGTAACAGCAACTTCTCTAACTAAATGCACTGCATTTTTCATCAAGACTGCTGCCAATCCGACTGCTATGCCAACAATCACAGCAAGTATTAACATAAAGTTTTTATCGCTTACATGTTTAATACGCCAGATTAAAAATATCTTCATTATTCGTTTAAAGTCCATCAAATGAATTTTTGTGCTGCAAAGATGTGTTTTTTTTTGCAATTCATAAAACTTATTCGTGTGATATAAATCAAGTTATTTAATAATTTCGTATTTTTGAACAAAATAAGGTTATGAAAAAATACAATATCGGAATTGCCTTAGGTGGTGGAGGCTCAAGAGGTTTTGCACATTTAGGAGTTTTAGAGGCTTTAAACGAAAAAGGGATATTCCCTGATGTTATCTCTGGTACTAGTGCAGGCTCAATTGTCGGAGCACTTTACGCCTCGGGGATGAAACCTACTGATATTTACAAACAATTAAAAAAAACCAAATTTACAGATTTTACAAAAATGCATTTGCCAAAAGACGGTTTGTTTACTTTTGATAACCTCAGAAAAAGACTTGAGAAAATAATACCTCAAAAAACATTTCAAGAATTAAAAACAGCGCTTTTTATCTGCATCACAAACTTTAACAATGGGAAAGCAGAATATATACACTGTGGTCCTCTGCATGTTATAATTCAAGCATCATGCTCAATTCCTGTACTGATTTCCCCAATTCAAATAAACAACACCTATTACGTAGATGGTGGACTTGCTGACAATTTGCCAATAAGACCATTAGTTAGAAGATGTGAAAAAATAATTGGCGTTAATATATCACCTTACGAAGAAATTACAAAAATTGACAATTTATTTCATGTTGCTACTAGAACATTTCAAATTAGCCTAAACAATAATATAAGGTATAACAAAAGCAAATGTCACTTGTATATTGAGCCTAAAAATATAACTAAATACAATATGCTTGAAACAAAACATAGTGACGAACTATTTGAAATTGGTTATAAATATGTAAAAAAATTAAGTCTAAAAGAATTAATGAAATAAGTGTACTCGGTAATTTCGACTCCGCTCAATCACCTATCCAATATGCAAGTGATTGAGCAGAACAGAAGACAGTGTATTTAGTTCTCAATTCTCGGTTTAAATATTACAAAAAGTCAGCCTGCAAAACAAACTAACTTTAGAATGTACCCAGAACAGGAGTCGAACCTGCACATCCTTGCGGACACTGGTTCCTGAAACCAGTGCGTCTACCAATTTCGCCATCTGGGCTGAACAATTATAAGTATGCAAAAATACAAAAATGCCTTTTAAAATAATGTTTTTTTCTAAAAATGTTTTCGTTATTATTATTTAACAAACTCGTAGGGATTGTTAAATCGCTAAATAAAAAAAACCGCCATAAGGCGGTTTATATTTATTCTTCAGGATTCTGATCTTCTACTATATAAAAAGGGGGTTCTTCATTTTTTTTATCTTCTTGTTTTACATTTTGTTTACCATCTTGGATTTCGTCTTGTTTTTTTCCTTTAAGATAATCTGGAATTTCCATTCCTGCCATTTTGAACAATTCGTCAAAAGGAGGTACTGCTCCAAGCATTCCGCTAAGGAATTTAGCAGTTGTTGGTGTTCCGTCTCCTTTTCCACCGCCCATATTATCCCAAACAGTAACTTTATCAATTTTAAGATTTTTAATTGCTTCGACTTGCGATTTAACTATTTCGGGTAATTTATCTGCAATCATCAATAATACAGCATCACGAGAATTATGTCCAGCAGCTTTCACAATTTTATCAAATCCTTCGGCTTGTTTGCTAAGAATTTCATACATCCCTTTACCTTCAGCTTGCATCTTCATAAATATTGCATCTGCATCACCTTTGGCTAAACGTCTTGTCTGTTCAGCAATTGCATCAGCGGCAATTTCAATTTTTTGCTTTTCAATTTCAGTAGGCACAACAATGTTAGCATATTGAGTAGCTTTATCTCTTAGAGCACGAATTTCTTCAGCAACTTTTTCAGCTTTATAGGCATCTTCGAGAGCTTTAGCCCGTTTAACTTTTTCGGCAGTAATTGCAAGTCTTTCGGCTTCAGCTTCTTGCTCACGTCTGGTAGCATTAGAATTTGCAATTGTAACTTTAGCAATATTCTCGCCTTCAACAGCTTTAGAGTTTGCTTCCGAAGTTTTTACACGTTCATCTTTATTTGCATTTGCCTCACCAATTTTTGCATAAGCGGTAGCATCAGCAACTTTTACTCTCTGGTCTTTTTCAGCCTCGGCTTGTCCAATTTCTCCGTCTCTATTTTTCTCCGCTACTGATTTTTTTGCATCGTTAATTGCCTTAGCAGCAGCCTCTTTACCAAGAGCGATAATATATCCGGACTCATCATTAAGGTCTGTTACGTTTACGTTAATAAGTTTAAGTCCTATCTTTTTTAGCTCTGCCTCAACGTTTGAGGATACTGCTTCAAGAAATTTATCACGGTTTGAGTTTATCTCTTCAATATCCATTGTAGCAACCACCAAACGCAATTGTCCAAAAAGAATATCTTCGGCCAATTTACTAATATCTTGCTGGCTAAGTCCTAATAGTCTTTCAGCAGCATTATTCATAATTCCAGGTTCTGTGGTAATCCCGACAGTAAATCGAGAAGGCACATCTACTCTAATATTTTGTTTAGACAAAGCCGACCTAAGATTTATTTCAATTGAGAATGGTTTCAAGTCAAGAAAATCATAATCTTGAATCACAGGCCATATAAAAGCTGCACCTCCATGAATACATCGAGCAGATCTTGCTTCGGAATCCACTTTACCGACCTTACCATATATTACGAGTATATGATCAGACGGACATCTTTTGTAACGTCTAAAAAAAGTTATAAGCAGTGCAAAAATAAATATTATGACTACTACAATAATGATTAAAAAATACTCTCCCATAGCTTTATAAATTTAAGTTATAATAATTCGACCATTAAGATCTCACCAGCGTCCACAGAAACAATTTTGACCATACTGCCAGACTTAATATCCTCTGCACTATTTGTCATTGCATCAAGCGTTTTTATTCCTTGCATATTAACTTGAATCTTGCCAACGCCAGATTTTTTTGCAGGTATTCTTAAATATACAGTAGCAGTTTTGCCAACTGCCGAAACGATATTCATTGTTCCAGATTCGACAAGTTTACTAATCAAATAAAACAAGGTTGCCATTAGTAACATCATAAGTGTACCAGCAATAATAGATAAGAACAATGTCATTCCGTTTCCTAATCCAGCATCAAGACAAGCAATCCCGGTCCATCCAAATATTGTAAAAAAGGCAATAAAGTTTTTTAAGGTAATAAACTGAAAACCTATACCAGCATCCGAATCCACATCGAAATCGGCATCTCCAGTTGCATCAAAATCTCCATCTCCTCCAGCACCAATGAGTGTCATTATTAACTGAATCAGAAAAACAGCACTAAACGGAAGAGCAAAAGCCCAGTAAATCTTTTCCAGAACCTCCATAGAAGCCCACCAAGAATCTATTGATAATAGCATATCTGAAAATATTTGGTTTTCTTAATGTAAAAGTACAAATCTAATCCATATCATCAAATATTTTAATGTTAAAAAACAAAAAAAGTTTACAATCAAGCTATATTTAGATTTAAAAAGTAAAAAAGTGAGAGATTTACTAAAAATTATCTTTAAATTTGTCAAAAAATTGATAATAAGTATGTATATTTTTGCAGATAGTGGCTCAACAAAAACAAATTGGGTAATAACTGACGGCTCTGGCAATATTTTAGATGAATTCAAAACTATTGGACTTAACCCGTATTTTGTGTCTAAACAAAAAATTTTAATGTCTATTGCCGATGCGTATCCAAGCAATGTGGATTCGCTAATTATCAAAAAGGTGTTTTTTTATGGTTCAGGATGCGGTAACAAGGACAATTTTGACCACCTGCGTGATGCACTTCAGGATTATTTTTTTAATGCTAAAATTGACATTTTTTCAGATATGTTAGGTACAGCAAGGGCAATTTTTAAAAATGATTCAGGAATTGCAGCCATCATAGGAACAGGAACAAATTCATGTTTGTACAACGGTGAATCTATCAACAAAAGTGCAATCTCACTTGGATACATACTTGGAGATGAAGGCAGTGGAGCATATATTGGAAAAGTATTCGCTAAATTATATCTTGAAAAAAGGTTTAGCCCCGAGTTAACAAAATCTATTCTTGAGGAAACAGGTCAAGACCATAGCTCCATTCTATCGGCAGTATATAGTAATCCGCATCCGAATAAGTTTTTGGCAAACTTTTGCTTATTTATAAAAAACCACATTTACGACACGCAGTTACAAGAGATTGTAAGAATTTCTTTTGAGCGATTTTTTGAAAAATATGTTTTAATCTATAAAGATTTCGACTCTCAAAAACTTGGATTTTGTGGTAGTATAGCAGTTAACTTCAAAGAATTTATTGAGCCAATTGCAAAAAAACATAATATCAATCATCTGATTTTTATAAATAAACCACTTGAGGGGATTATTGAATATCACAAAACGAATAATTTTAATTAGTGTATGAATAAAACGGGGACTTCGAGACGATTCTCGTGCCTCGAATCACTCAGCCCCCTTGAATACTGCACTGAAAGAAGGGGGAGAAATCTGTTCACAGTTCACAGTTCACAGTTTTCAGTTCTCAGTTTTCAGTTCTCAGTTCATTTGCCCTACGCTACCCCTGACCCCTCTAAGGGGGAAACCCAACGCTCATTGTATCGTCATTAAATAACTCGGTTCTCTGTTCGGATGTTCAAAAACTTTAAAGTAAGAACACTTCGATAAAAAATTATTATCACACACATAACCAATAAACCTCACTCCTTACTTCCTATCTTTCCACAATTTTTCAAGAGCATACATTTCATCTCTATATCTTGCTGCTTCAACAAAATCGAGTTTCGATGCTGCTGCTTCCATTTGTTTTTTTGTATTTTTAAGAACTTTTGCCAAAGCATCAGCATCCATATATTTAATAACCGGATCAGCGGCAATTCTCATTTCTGTATCAATTGAATAATTTTGAGGTTCTGTTTTCTGTTTTTGTCCTATTCCCTCACGTTGAGCTTTAATAATTTGTGTCGGGGTAATGTTATTCTCGCTATTGTATTCTATTTGTTTTTCTCTTCTTCTGTCAGTTTCGTCAATTGTTTTTTGCATTGATTTGGTAACTTTGTCAGCATACATTATCACTTTTCCAGTTAAATGTCTTGCAGCACGTCCTGCCGTTTGAGTTAGAGATCTCTCTGAACGCAAAAACCCTTCTTTATCAGCATCAATTATTGCAACCAATGAAACTTCAGGCAAATCAAGTCCTTCACGTAAAAGATTTACGCCAACCAAAACATCAAATACACCAGCTCTTAAATCAGACAAAATCTGAACACGATCAAGAGTTTGAACTTCAGAATGAATATATCGACAACGCACTTTATATTTTGTAAGGTATTTTGTAAGTTCCTCAGCCATTCGTTTTGTAAGAGTGGTAACAAGAACTCTTTCATTTTTTTCTGCTCTGATGTTAATCTCGTGCATTAAATCGTCTATCTGATTTTCGGAAGGTCTAACTTCAATTACCGGATCCAAAAGCCCAGTTGGGCGTATAACTTGCTCAACTACAATACCTTCCGATTTATTTAACTCATAATCCGCTGGCGTTGCACTTACATAAATTATCTGATTCATCAAACTTTCAAATTCTGCAAACTTTAATGGTCTGTTATCAATTGCCGCAGGTAATCTAAAACCATAATTCACAAGATTCTCTTTTCTCGACCTGTCCCCACCGTACATTGCACCAACTTGAGGAATTGTAACATGACTTTCGTCTATTATCGTAATAAAATCGTCAGGAAAATAATCAATAAGACAAAACGGGCGAGTACCAGGTTTTCTACCGTCAAAATACCTCGAATAATTTTCAATTCCACTACAATGACCAAGCTCCCTAATCATTTCAAGATCAAATATTACACGTTCTTTCAATCTTTTTGCTTCGAGAGGCTTTCCGATACTCTTAAAATACTCAACTTGAGCCATCATATCGTCTTGTATTTCAACTATTGCTTCCTTAATCCTCTCTTTTGTAGTAACAAAAATATTTGCTGGATAAATATTAGCAGTATCAATCGATTCGATCTTTTCTCCCGAAAATGGCTCAAAAGAATATATTTCTTCAATCTCATCGTCCCAAAAAATTATTCTCATTGCAATATCGTGATAAGCGAGAAAAACATCAACCGTATCTCCTTTTACTCTAAAACTTCCACGTTTAAAATCGATATCCGATCTAAAATACAAAGAATCAACCAAATGCCGCAACAAGATATCTCGTCCATAATTTTGTCCAGCACTAATTTCGAGAGTATTTGAATGAAAATCATCAGGATTCCCTATACCATAAATACATGAAACAGAACTTACTACAATCACATCACGCCGTCCCGAAAGCAAAGCACTTGTCGTACTTAATCTAAGTTTCTCAATCTCATCATTTATCGACAAATCTTTCTCAATATATGTGTCTGTAACAGGTAAATATGCTTCGGGTTGATAATAATCGTAATAAGAAACAAAATATTGAACAGAATTATCTGGAAAATACTCCTTAAATTCCGAATACAATTGTGCAGCAAGCGTTTTATTATGACTTAATACCAAAACAGGACGACCAAGGTTCTGAATCACATTTGCGATAGTAAATGTTTTGCCACTACCAGTAACACCAAGCAAAGTTTGATGTTTTTGTCCTTCAAACATTCTTTTAGTCAACTCTTTAATTGCCTGCGGTTGATCTCCAGTTGGTTGGTATTCAGATATTAGTTTATAGTCCATCAAATCTCAGAAGTATTATTTTTTACAAAATTATTATAAATGATTAAAAAAAACAGTAAATTGCAGAAAACAGCATAAAAAAAATATTAACTTTGTCAATCAAACAAATTAAAAAGGTTTTTAATTGTTAAAAAGCATAATTAAAATATTTTCAAACGGTTTTTGTTATTTGCAATATCCGTTTAATATAAATTAAAATTTTACTAAATGAAATATATCTTTTCAATTATCTCTCTATTCTTTTTTTGGTTTTCAGCTATTAGCCAAACAACTTATGTAATTGAGAAAGATTATATTCGTTTAACAGATGAAGCAAGTGATTATTACGAAAAGGCACTTCCAACGAGTTTTGATTTATCAGGCTCTTCCTTTTTTCCTCCGCTTTATAAACAAACACATTGGGTTTGCAATCAAGTAGCAGCATCATATTATATGATGACATTTGAAACCAACAAAATGAAAAACATCAGTTCAGCAAGTTCTGAAAATCAGTTTTCGATTTATTTTCCATGGAATTATGGAAATGGAGGCAATGGTTGGTATGGTGACAATTATGTCATAAGCATGGAAATGATGAAGAAACTTGGGGTACCAAAGATGTCAGATAGCCAAGCAGACCTAATTCGAGATAGTTCAATGTGGCTATCAGGATACGAAGAATATTATAAAGCAATGCACAATCGAGTAAAAAATTATTATAAAATATACACTAAAACTAAGTCTGATCTTACAAATTTAAAATCATGGATATTCGACAATTTTGGATCAGAATATTATGGAGGTACTGCTACATTTCTCGCCAATATTGAGGTTGGTGGAGCTACTCATTTTGCACCAGGCACACCTCATGCAGGTGCTTATGTAATCACAAAATGTGGTGACGATGCTCAACATGCTCGCACAATTGTAGGATATGACGATAATGTCTGCTTTGATTATAACGGAGATGGTTTATACACAAACAACATCGATCTTAACAACGATGGGCTTATTGATGTTAGAGATTATGAAAAAGGGGGTTTAAAACTTGCCGAAGGTAACGGTCCCGATTGGCAAGGCGACGGATTTTGTTGGATAATGTATAAATGTATGGCAGATGCTTACCCAAACGGAGGAATATTAAATAATTACGTCCATATTATTCAGCCAACAATTAATTATACTCCACTACTCACAGCAAGAATAAAAATAAAACATACTTGTCGAGAAAGAATAAAACTAAAAATTGGGATTACTAGCAATCCCGAAGCTCAAACATGGGAATATATTACAGATTTCCCTATAATTAATTATCAAGGTGGCAATAAATATATGCAAGGCGGTAATACCGAAGCTGAAAAAACTATTGAAATTGGACTTGACATAACACCACTACTATCATATTTCAGCACCGAAAAGCAAGCTAAAATATTTATAGTTATCAACGAATCTGATGATAACAATAATTATGATGGTGAAATAACTGAGTTTGAAATATTAGACTATTCAGGTACAGAAGTAACAGGATATTTGCATAATACAACAACCGAAATAATAAATAACTCACAAACAGTTGCTAATATAATTGTTAATGTTTCAGAATTAAATGCACCAAAAATTTTAACTCAAAATATACCTTTACTAAGTGCGAACTCTCCAATTTGGTACGGAATCCAGTACCAAGGTGGCACAGCTCCGTACAAGTGGGAGTTGTTACCATATTTCGAAAAAACAAATTCAACACGACAATTCGACAAGTTTAATGGCACAAAACTAACACCAAACGAGGATTTTGATGATGCCGTAGTTTTAGACTTACCTTTCGATTTTCCTTTTGGTAATAACAAAACAAATAAAATTAAAATCCACTCTGATGGCTATATTTTACCTTTCGCAACAACAAGTGTTTGGACACAGTTTAAGTTTAATCTGCAAGCATTATTTATTAACGAAAAAATAATCGCACCATTATCTCGCAACGTGCTGACAAACCATTTTGAAAGTGGAGACGGAATTTGGTATAAATACGCTCAAGATACAGTTAAAATAAGATGGCAATGCTCAGATCAATGGTCGGAACCTTGGACAAAAGTTGAGTTTGGTTGTAATCTTATTTCTGACGGGACTATCGAATTTGTTTATGGTTATACTGCATTAGGAAATATTTATTCAAATATTTCTGGACTTAGCTATGGGCATCAATCCGATAATATTATTGCTTGGTTAGATAATATCCCACCAGCAAATTCCCTGATTACAATCAAACCATACCCAATCCCCAAAGGTTTAAGCATTAATCAAGCAGGCTATTTATGCGATTCTGTCGGTAGTTTATCTCACTATCCAATTAGAGTAAGACTTACTGATAATAATGGAATATCTCATACCGCAAAATATGATATAACAACAAACATAAACGATATTGATTTTACAGATACTAAAATAAAAATATATCCAAACCCTACAGATGACATTATATTTATTGAATTAAATGAAACCAATTTTAAACAGGCTTTCGTAAGCGTATATAATACCTATGGACAGCTTATTATAAGCAATGAAATAACAAATTCAGAAATAAACACTTTTAATACATCCAATGTTACTTCAGGTATTTATTTTATAAAGATAAATATTGACGGCAAACGCACTATTAAAAAACTTGTTAAAAACTAATTTAAGCTCATGAAAAGACTCATTATCATATTTTTATTTTTACCTATTTACTGCTTGGTATTTTCTCAAAAAGATATAAATTCTTATGAACTGATGCGAACAAAACTAAGCGTTAAACAACAAATTGAGCTTGCAAGTTTACCTGAGTTAAAATTACCGATGCACTACAAAACTAAGTCTATCCCTCACGAAGTGGATAATACCACACAATCTTGTTATCCAGGTTTATTTTTGCAAGGAGGTATGAGTTGCGGACAAGCGGCATGTGTTGGCATCGGTTTTACTTATGAAGTAAACAGAGTCAGGGAACTTGACGGTACTCTTACAGCAAATAAATACCCAACACATTTTACTTGGAATTGGGAAAATGGAGGTAACGGATATTATGGTGCAAGTTACCATCATAGTATGATAGTTTTAAAAACAGTTGGAAATCCTAATATGGAAATTTATGGCGGCACTCATGATTTTGGCGGTGGAAAACGTTTTATGTCGGGTTACGATGCATATTATGAAGGAATGCAAAACCGTATTAGCAAAGCTTATGCGATTAATTGTGCCGATGAAGAAGGAATTCTTACTTTAAAACACTGGATAAACGATCATCTTGATGGTTCTGATGTCGGTGGAGTAGCGTTTTTTTATTCGCAACATCAAAATCCTTCAACAATACTGCCAGTTGGCACCGAACACGCAGGAGAAAAAGTTGTTGTGTCATGGGGAGCCTCTGCAAACCATGCAATGTCGATAACAGGCTATAACGACTCTATTAAGTGGGATTATAACGGAGATGGACAATATACCAACAATATTGACCTCAATGGAGATGGAATTATTGATGTAAGAGACTGGGAAATTGGTGCTTTTAAAATGAATAATACTTATAGTAGTCCTTATGATGGCTGGATGATGTACCGCACTTTAGCACTCGCCTCAAATGAAGGAGGTATCTGGAGTCATACTGCAAATGTTCTTTATGCAATTAAAGAATACTCACCAATGCTGACGTATAAAATAAATCTAAATTACACAAAAAGAGGACGGATAAAAATAATGACAGGTTTTAGCACAAATATATCGGATACTAAACCTGAGTATTACATGAGTTTTCCAATTATTGATTATCAAGGAGGTAATTATTATATGCAAGGAGGTACAGAAGAAGAAGATAAACACATAGAATTTGGTCTAGATGTAACTCCTTTTTTAGATATTATTGAATCTGGAACACCATGTAAATTCTTTTTTCAGGTTTTAGAAAATGATGCTGATGGATCAGGATCTGGAAAAATAATGAATTTTTCAGTAATTGATTATTCGTCAGGAAGCCCAGTTGAGCATTCATCAACACAAACAAACCAAATAATACTTCAAAATAATGTAACAAGTGTTAGTGTGCAACATACACCTACATTTAGCAAACCCGAAATTACTACTAGCACTCTTCCCAATGCAAATGTTTATCATCAATACTCCCATCAAATGCAAGCTCAAGCTGGTACTCCTCCATATCGCTGGGAATTTGACACCGATTATCAAATAAATGAAACAATAAGCCCACCAACACAAGCAACCACAAATTTGAGCGGAACGTATATAAACCTACCTTTTGAATTCAATTATTATGATGAAACTTATACGGGTTTTTATCTTAGTAAAAAAGGATATATCGACTTCTCTGGAGAAACATACTCATTTCCGTACAATAACAATGATTTAAGTAATGTCTCTGTCAGCTTTATGAATAGAAAAGGGATTGCCAGTTTCTTCTCAAATACAACTTGCAATACATATTATGTATCAAATCCAAACTACTATATAATAAGATGGGTAGGAACAGGAATTGATGCTTCACTTAAAATCGAAAGCAACGGAAAAATTACAATTTATTACAACAACTGTTTACCAAATCCAAATACAGTATGGGTTTCAGGTTTATCATTAGGTAATTTAACAAATTTTAGCTTAACTCCTAAAAGTGGTGGAGTAGAAAATATCACAGCTACAGGATACGAATTTGTGCCAATGAGCGTACCAGAAATCTTTACACTATCCCAAGACGGATTGTTGTCAGGAATACCAACAGAAGAAATTCTGGCACACCCTTTAAATTTTAAAATAACGGATACCAAAGGAATTATTAACAGAAAATCCATACCTATATCCACCGAAGGATTGATAATAAATTACAATATCATTACTGCTAACAACAATATCATAGAATGGGGCGAAAATGTAAATTTGAATTTAATTTTGCGAAATGCGACCGAAAGCCCTCTTACAAATCTAAGTATTTCCTTGTCGTGCACGAATCCTAATGTAACAATTATTGACGGCTATGAATTGGTCGGAACACTAAATCCTCAACAGGAGTCACAAATTAATGCTGCAATGAATTTTAATTTGAATTTTAACTTTTATAACGAACAAGAAATTATTTTTCATCTAACAGCAAATAGCGACCAAAACATCTGGGAATTTGACATTATCTATCCAGTTTATACTGCTGATATTAAGTTAATTGAGTATTTTGTTGACGATTTAGATAATAACAGATTAGACATCGGTGAAACTAGCGATATACTTTACACTTTTGCAAATGAAGGTGGAGCAGATATTGATGAAATTCAAATTTTAGTTACTTCATCAGATCCTTTTTTAACAATAAACCAAAACACAGCCAATTTGGGAATGATGGAAAGTGGCCTATCTTACAATGCATATTTTAATTTCACAACCGATACCGATTGTTTACCAGGACATGTAGCAGTACTAAACTTCCATATTACAGGAACAAACGGATACGAAAAAGATATTATCGGATATGTAAGCATTGGTCAAATTTTGGAGGATTGGGAAACAGGTGGTTTTGAATCATACAATTGGAATAATGGAGGAGATTCACCTTGGTTTATATCAGATATTGAGCCTTATGAAGGAACTTATTGTCTTAAATCGGGTAATATAACTGATAATCAAAACTCCATTTTAGAAATAGAGTTGCAAGTTATTGCCGCAGGTAATATTAGTTTCTACAGAAAAGTTTCTTGCGAAGATGATCCAAATAATAACAATTGGGATTACTTAGCATTTTATATTGATGATGTAGAACAACAAAGATGGGATGGGATTCTTGAATGGGGAAAAGAAACATACGCTATTAGTGCAGGAATTCATAACTTTAAATGGGTGTACCACAAAGACGTTTCTGTGGCTGCAAACCAAGATTGTGCTTGGATTGATTTAATTGAGTTTCCCTCAATATATGATGCCCCATCTTTACTTACACTTAGTGTGGAGGAGATAAATAAAACAATGTATCCTAATGAGACAGCAAGTGATACAATTTACATTTCGAATCTTGGTGGAGGAATAATTAACTACAATTTAGAAATAATGAACGATCTACCATGGATAAGGAAAAACCGTAATATTACTGGTTCTAATATTACTTGCTCTGCACAAAGTTTTTTCGCTGGCGACACAGTGGCTTGGACATTTTATGCAAAAAACGTGTCAACAGACAGCGAATGGTTAAATGAAATATCTATAAACTTTCCTGAAGGATTTTTGATAGACTCAATAACAGATTTTTATGACCAATCTGATGATACTCTGCATATTATTAACGGCACCCCTGGAGATGGTGCTAATTTTACATGGTTCGGTGAAAACCCTAGCAACAACTACGGATTAATTACACCTAATGAAATTGCGCATGCTACTGCTTATGGAATCATAAATGAAAACTTTGAGGAAAACATGAAAATATATTACTCACTACAAGGCGATATTTATGGTGTTGAGCCTCATTTTGTTGAAGATAGCTTGGAAATACTAAATTATGGACCACAAATTAATTGGATTAGTGCAGACATAAATTCTGGCAACTTAGGAATAGGACAGGAAAATGCAATACCTCTTAGTTTTGATACTCAAGAATTACTTCCAGGAGAATACATGTGCAACTTAAAAATCTTTACAAATGATGATACAGTCGTAATACCCATAAATTTAACAGTTTTATACCCTGTAAATGCTACTCAAAACAAAATTACTGGAATAGAAGTTTATCCTAATCCTGCAAAAAACTCTGTTACAATTCAATCCGAAGATATTATTACTAAAATTGGTTTGATTAATTCTCTCGGACAAAGTATTTACCAACAAAACACAAATGACACCATGCTTAATTTGAATGTTGAAAAATACGCTTCTGGTATCTATTATTTAAAACTTGAAACTAATACAAACTGCAACTTCTTTAAGCTTATTATTGAATAAATATAAATATTGTACAATAAAACTTTTGAGAGGACTTTAAACAAGCATTAATCTTCAAAACTTTTTACTATTTTTACCAAATAATACTATATTATTTTCAAAAATAACAAAAATGGATACTGTCAAAAAGCGGATAAACCAACTAACTAAAGAACTTAACAAGCATAACCACAATTACTATGTTCTTAATCAGCCAAGCATAACAGATTTTGAATTTGACAAAATGCTCGAAGAGCTAAATAAATTAGAAAACGAATATCCGCAATATAAATTGGCAGACAGTCCTACCCAGAGAGTGGGAAGTGATATTACCAACAAATTCGAAACAGTAGAGCATGAATTTCAAATGTTATCGCTTGGTAATACCTATTCGGAAGAAGATCTTAACGACTTTCACAATCGTGTAATAAAAGAGCTTGAAACAGAACCCGAATATGTTTGCGAATTAAAATTTGACGGAGCATCAATTTCAGTTACATTTGAGAATGGTATTTTTACACGTGCTGTTACAAGAGGTGACGGTGCAAAAGGAGATAATGTAACAGAAAACATCAAAACTATTAATAGTATTCCACTATCGATAGATGCAAATATAATATCAGATAAATTTGAAGTCAGAGGTGAAATTATAATGCCACATTCAGTTTTTGCAGAATTAAATACTCGAAGAGAAAAGAATAATGATGCAGCATTTGCCAATCCTCGCAATGCAACTTCAGGATCGATAAAAATGATTGATTCCCGAGAAGTTGCAAAACGAAAACTTGATTGTTATTTTTATTATATGATGGGCAAATCTTTGCCCGCAGATACTCATTTTGAAAGTCTTAAACTATTAAAAGATGCTGGCTTCAAAGTATCGGAACACTCAAAACTTTGCAACAATATCAACGAAGTTTTTAATTATATACATTATTGGGATAGCGAACGACACAATTTAGCTTATGATATCGATGGAATTGTAATCAAAGTAAACTCTTTCAAAATGCAAGAAATACTTGGTTACACTGCAAAAACGCCTAAATGGGCAATATCATATAAGTTTAAAGCAGAACAAGTAATAACAAAATTACTTAGTATCGATTATCAAATAGGACGTACAGGAGCAGTAACTCCAGTGGCAAATTTAGAACCGATTCTATTAGCAGGAACAATAGTAAAAAGAGCATCTTTACATAACGCAGATCAAATTGCTTTGCACGATATTAGAGTTGGTGATATGGTATATCTAGAAAAAGGTGGCGAGATTATTCCCAAAATTGTTGGAGTAAAAATTCATGAACAAGGCTCCTCTCCCACTCAATTTATTTCCAATTGTCCCGAATGTGGAGCCACACTAATACGCATCAAAGGCGAAGCAAAACATTATTGCCCAAACTCAAATAATTGTCCTCCACAAATAAAAGGAAAAATCGAACACTTTATTTCGCGTAAAGCAATGAATATAGATAGTATCGGCGAAGAGACTATTGCACAATTTTATGATAATGGACTAATAAAAAACGCCGCAGACCTATATTTATTGACTAAAGAAATGATTCTCCCACTCGAACGAATGGCTGAAAAATCTGCCGATAATATTATTAATAGTATCGAAAAATCTAAAAGTACAGCTTTCGAATCTGTATTATTTGCTCTTGGAATTAGATTTGTAGGAGAAACTGTTGCAAAAAAAATTGCTTCAGCTTTTAAAAACATCGAAAATCTTGCAAAAGCAACTAAAGACGAACTAATGTCTGTCGATGAAATTGGTGAAAGAATTGCCGATAGCATTATTCAATATTTTAAGGATACAAATAATATTAAAATTATTGCTGCACTAATGAATGCAGGAGTTAATTTCGAGATCCAGGAAGAAGAAAACCTATCTGAAAAACTTAAAGATTTAAAAATTATTATTTCTGGAACATTCCATAGACACTCGCGCGACGAAATAAAAGATTTAATTGAAAAACATGGCGGAAAAAATGTAACATCAATATCAAAAAACACAGATTTTTTACTTGCAGGAGATAATATTGGACCCTCAAAATTAGAAAAAGCTAATAAAATTGGAATTAAAATCATCTCCGAAGAAGATTTTGAACAAATGATATAACACACCGAAAAACCAGACATACCAGCAAACACAAACAACACTTCCCTTCAACTACAAAATTATTTTTGAATTATTTTCATTTTTTTAGTACTTTGCATTGCACAGTACTAAAAATTTTGCATATCTTTGCAGTGTCAATTACTAAATTTTTGATTATGGATATAAATTATAATAATGTTCAAATGCGAAAAGGAGTGATAGAATATTGCACTCTACTCATCCTTTCAAAGCAGGATTGCTACTCCAACGACATACTTCAGCAACTTAAAGAAGCCGATATGATTGTTGTAGAAGGTACGATTTATCCGCTTTTAACAAGGCTCAAAAACACTGAACTATTAAGCTATCGTTGGGAAGAAAGCAACCAAGGACCACCTCGAAAATACTATAGTCTTACCGAAAAAGGAAAAAAAATGCTTAATGAATTAGATAAATCATGGACAGAATTAGTAGAATCAATAAATATGTTAAAATCAACAAAAATTAAATAATATGAAAAAGACAGTAAATATCAACCTAAACTCCTTTATGTTCAATATTGACGAAGATGCTTATAAAATGCTAAGTCTTTATTTGAGTAAACTCGAAGAGCATTTTGCCAAACTCGAAGAAGGTAACGAAATTGTTAAAGATATTGAAGCAAGAATAGCCGAAATATTTAACATGAGAATAAACGAAAATAAGCAAATAATTAACATCAAAGATGTTGAAGAAGTTGTTTTAATACTCGGCAATGTAGAAGATATTACAGGCGAAGATATGTCAGAACAATCAAGCGAAACAAAAGCTGAGGACAAAAAGCAAAAAGCAAAAAAGAAACTATACAGAGACTCTGAAAACAAACAACTTGCGGGAATTTGCTCAGGGTTAAGCCATTATACGGGCATTAGCACAACAACATGGCGAGTTTTGTTTTTAATTTTCTTATTTATAGGTCAAATTAGTATTATAGCATATTTGATACTTTGGATAGCCGTACCAGAAGCGACAACAACTGCTGAAAAAATAGAAATGAAAGGCGACAAAGTAAACCTATCAAACATTGAGAAAACCGTTAAAGAGGAATATGATAATCTTAAGAAAAACTTTAAAAATATTGACACAAAAAAAGCAAGTGATACTTTAAATAATATAGGCAAAGCATTTTTAAACTTCCTAAGTATTACTGCCCGAGTTTTAGGTAAAATTATCGGCGTAGCATTTCTGGTAGGAGGTGCACTTGTTATAGTGGCTTTAACAATCGGGCTTATTAGCGTCAGCAAAGAAAACATTTATTTTACAAACGATTTTATTAGCATGATTTGGTTACCTGGATTACTCGAATATGTTACTAATAGTGCAACAGCTTGGCTTTTAAGTATTAGTATTCTCGTTTTTTGCATAATACCAGTGTTAGCAATAATTTATTGGGGATTAATACTACTCTTTAACATTAAAAGCAACAAATATTTAAGCATAGGCACATTTATAATCTGGATTTTATCAATCATTATTATTGCTCTTACCAGTCTCAATATTGGAGCAGCATTTAGATCAGTTGACAACAACAATGTTCATGCTTATATACCATGCGATTCCAGTAAAAATTATTCTTTTAATTTAAGTTCCGTATTTTCTGATAATATCATTATGAATGAAGATGACATCGACAACATAGATGACATACATCTTTATATAAATCAGCACCTTATATTGCCAGAAGAAGGAAAATTAAGATCTCTGCCCGAAATTGATTTTCACATCGGAACCGATACCTGTGCCGAAATACAATTTATATATTACTCCCGTGGGGCGAATCGCAAAGAAGCAAAAATTAATCTTGAAAAAATCAAGTACAATTATAATATTACTGATTCTATCGTATATTTTGACCCGTATTTTATTATCGACTCTAAAAGATTCAGAGCACAAAACCTAAAAATCAAAGTTTATATTCCAGAGGGACATACATTTACAATCGACAAATCTTTATCAAAAATCATTGACATTGAGGATGCTACAAAAAAACACGAAGATGAAGAGCTAACAGGAAAACTACTTATGGCGACTAAATCAGGATTTATTATCATATAGTATTTAAAAAAATGTCCGATAGTTAGAATTTTTACTATCGGACATTTTTTTATGCAGTATTTTGCGATTATATTTTATATGTAATTCCTAACCCAAACAGTTGTTTAATTTGCAAGCGAGCCCCTTTTCCAACAAAATCACCATTATCATCATAGATATTAATTTCTGTATCATCATCATAAAGCATTGTAATATGAATATTTGCACTAAAAAACTTATTGATTTTAAAATTTACAATATTTTCCCAGTTCACATCAACATTTTGTGGTTTCTCAATATAATTAGAGAACAATTCGAGTCTAGAAGTATAAGTAATATTATCAGCCAAATTTGCTTTAAACTGTGCTTTTACATATCCACCAAACTCATATCTTACAATTTCGCCAGGCGTAACACCATACGCACCAGCATTTGATAGCATAGTGTCAGTTACGAAAGTAATTTTACCAGAAAATGGTGAGATATACAATGTAAAATTATCATTAGGTTTATAATCCATACCGATAGAAACATTTACATATCCAGGAGCCAAAAAGTTTGATATTCTGACCGTATCGGTAGCTTTTTTAAACCCTTCGGTAAACTGTGATTTAAAACTCACTAAACCCGTATAATACCAATGTTCAAATGCATATCGTCCATATTTTGATGAAAAGTCAATTTTATCATCAGTTTTATAATACAACACATCTTCGTCCGAACCTTGTCGCATAAGACCATAACCCAAGTCAAGAGTATTGTCCCATGTCATTTTATTTTTTTTATAATTTGCAAATAAATTAATAAAACTATTTACACTAACAGAGTTTTCGCCACCAGCAGCCCAATTAGTAAATGAGATTTGCGAACCAGTTAAAGATAATACACCTCCAGTTTTCCATCCTTTAACAGTATCAGGAACTTCTTCAGCCCTTAGGTAAAAAGAAAACAAAAGCAACAATATTACAGTTGCAAAAAATTTAATTTTTGACATCATAAAATAAAATTAGAATTAATAATCGTTATATTTATTGTTTTATATGGACATCCATTTGTGGGAAAGGAATTTCTATACCTTCTTTATTAAATGTCTCATAAATTTTCTCATTCACATCAAAACTCACACTCCAATAATCAGAAGTTATTGTCCAAGCTCTTACAATAATATTTACAGATGAGTCGGCCATTTCACCAAGTCCAATAAAGACTTCGGGATCTTTAAGTACTCGATTATCAGCATTTAAAATATTTAAAATAATCTCGCGAACTTTTTTATAATCTTCACCATAAGCAACGCCGATTTTCCAATCTACTCTACGTGTTTCCTGACGGGAAAAGTTAGTAAGAGATCCAGTTGCTAATCCACCATTTGGAATAAAAACAACTTTGTTATCAGGCGTAGTCAAAACAGTATTAAATATTTGAATTTCTTTAACAGTTCCTGCATGCCCTTGTCCGTCAATAAACTCGCCTACTTTAAAAGGCTTAAAGAGAAGTATTATAACTCCGCCAGCAAAATTACTAAGTGTACCCTGAAAAGCTAAACCGACAGCAAGCCCCGCTGCTCCAAGAACAGCAATAAACGAAGTCATCTCAACACCTACCATCCCCATAACGGAGATAACTATCATAATTTTAAGTAAAACACTAAGAAGACTTCTAGAAAAAGAGACTAAGCCAGCATCGACATTTCGTTTTTTCATAAGCCTAACCATCTGACGCACAAACACTTTAACTATCCAAAAGCCCACCACAAGGACAACAACCGCTCCAACAAGCTTAATTCCATTTTGCACAATCCACATATAAACTTGATCTAAATTTTCCATAATAATTTATAATTTTAAATAATAAGTTTAATAAACCATAAAAGTAAAAAAATGTTTACAAACAAAAATAAAGCAGAATTTAAAAATTCTGCTTTTGTACCCGGAGCCGGAATCGAACCGGCACTCCAATAATAGGAACTGGATTTTAAGTCCAGCGCGTCTACCTATTCCGCCATCCGGGCACTAATATTTATGTCTCTTAAAAAAAAGAGCGAGAAACGAGACTCGAACTCGCGACCCCGACCTTGGCAAGGTCGTGCTCTACCAACTGAGCTATTCTCGCAAATGGTTTGCAAATGTACATCTTTTTAATTCATATCTCCAAATTTTTTTAATATATTTTTTTAATTTTAAGTAAAATGCCTTTGAGTTTTCTCATTTTCAGGATATTAACAATATATATGGATAGTGATTTTTAACAAAACGCCTAATCAATATCCAAAGAAAACTATACAATTAAATTATTAATCACACCTTGTAACAATATTAAAATAAAAAAAATGTTATTGTCCGATAAAAATCAAAAATTAAATTATATAATAATGAGATTTCTCCCTTCGGTCGAAATGACAAACAGTTACGTTATTTCGACCAAAGATAGAAATCTCAAAATTTTAGCAGACAGTGATAAAAAAAAATAAAGAACTTATTATTTTGTATTCTGATTTTTTTTAGTGATTTTTGACTAAAATTATTTCAATCATGCAAAAAAAGAATAATAAGTCTGAGAAACTTTTTTATTCAATTGGTGAAGTCGCATCAATGTTTGATGTAAACACTTCGCTAATTAGATATTGGGAAACTGAATTTGACATTATCAAACCTAAAAAAACCAAAAAAGGGAATAGGCTTTTTACTGCCAAAGACATTGAAAACTTTCATCTTATTTGGCATCTAGTCAAAGAAAGAGGAATGACTTTAAACGGTGCAAAAAAGAAACTCAAAGATAATCGTAACGAAACCGAAAATAATTTTGAATTGATAAAAAAACTTGAAGAGATAAAATCGGTGCTAAATGAAATCAAAAACGAATTATAGTCATAATATGAATGTAAAAGAAATCATTACCGCTTTAGAAGAGTTTGCACCACCACAATTACAAGAAGATTACGACAATACTGGACTAAATATTGGCAACCCAAATGCCGAAATTACTGGCATTCTGCTTTGTATTGACATTACCGAAGATGTTGTGGACGAGGCTATTGATAATAAATGTAACATGATTGTATCACATCACCCACTAATTTTTGGCAAACTAAAAAAAATTACTGGAAGCGATTATGTCGAAAGGTGCATTATCAAAGCTATAAAAAACGATATTTCGATTTACTGTGGACATACAAGTTTTGATTCTGTTGAGAAGGGCGTTAGCTACAAAATATGTGAAAAGTTGAGATTACAAAATCTCAATATTTTATCGCCAAAAAAGAATTTTTTAAAAAAAATATCAGTTTTCATACCCGAAAAGCATGCTGAAAAAGTTCGTCTATCAATGTTTGAGGCAGGTGCTGGATCAATCGGAAATTATAATCACTGCAGTTTTAATGTTTCAGGAAATGGGAGTTTTAAAGCTGGAGAAAATACAACAGCTTATGTAGGAAAAAAAGGCGTAGTCCACTACGAACCTGAAATTAAGACAGAAATGGTTTTTCCAGCACATCTTGAATCACGAATTATTAGTGCAATGCTATCGGCACACCCATACGAAGAGGTAGCTTACGACATTTTTTCGATTGATAATAACTGGGGGAAAGCTGGATTAGGTATGACTGGCGAAACGATAAAGCCACTTGAGGAAAAAGAACTTTTGGAAATTTTAAAAGAAAAATTTAACATCAAAAACATCAGGCATAGTAAACTACTAGGCACAAAAATAAATAAAATTGCTGTTTGTGGAGGTAGTGGGGCAGCATTTATAAACACCGCAATCAATTCTGGTGCACAAGTTTTTATTAGTGGAGATATAAAATATCACGATTATTTTTTAACAGAAAACAAGATACTAATTATTGATATTGGACATTTTGAAAGCGAACAATTCACAAAAGAAATTTTTTATGATATTATTATGAAAAAAAAGCCTAACTTTGCAGTCCGTTTTTCAAAAATAAATACGAATCCGATAAAAAATTATTGAGATGGCAAAAAAAGAAACAAAAACTGTAATCACAGGACAGAGCATTAAAGAGAAGTTGCAAAATATCTATAAGCTTCAACTTATTGATTCTGAGATTGACAGAATAAAAATTATGAGAGGCGAATTACCTCTCGAAGTTAGAGACTTAGAAGATGAGATTGAAGGACTCGAAACAAGAATTAAAAATCTTGAAACTGAGCTTGAGAACTCACAATCGCAGATTACTGCACGTGAAAATGGCAAAAAAGAGGCCGACGCTCTTATAAAAAGATATACCGAACAACAAAACAATGTGCGGAATAATCGTGAATACGATGCTTTAACAAAAGAAATTGAATTCCAAAACCTCGAAATTCAACTTTGCGACAAAAAAATCAGAGAACATACCGAAGACATTGAGACAAAAACCGTTATTGTTAATGATTCAAAAATAAAATTTGAAGAAAGATATAAAGACCTAGAAGTCAAAAAATCTGAACTCGACAAAATTATTGCCGAAACAAAAAAAGACGAAGAAAAACTAAACAAAGAACGCGAGACAATTGCAACTAAAACAGAAGCAAGACTTCTTTACGCATATAGCAGAATAAGAAACAATGTTCTTAACAAAATGGCGGTTGCTACTATTGAACGTGATGCCTGCGGTGGCTGTTTTAACAAAATTCCACCTCAAAGACAAATTGACATAAAATCTAGTAGAAAAATTATTCCTTGCGAATATTGTGGAAGAATTTTAGTTGACCCAGAAATACTTGAAAACTAGTTTTTTGAAAAAACATTAAACGAAGATTGCTATATTATCAACAATCTTCGTTTTTTTTTGTTTAAAAACTATATTATTATTAAGTCATATATAATAATATTTACTAAATTTGCAATTCGATTATGAGAACAACAACAATTTTATATTTTATAAACTAAATTTATTTTACTATGAAAAAATTAATTTTACTCTTAATGACGATTTTTGTCATCACAGCACTAATCGCACAAGAAGTACCTACTAATTGGACAACAGTATCATCAGATATTACAGTTGCTAAAGAAACTGCAAATACAACAGATGGTACTTATTCTGCTGCAGTAACATGGACTTCGACCTCAACTCAAAAGTTTTTCTCCGACGATTTTACTGTCACCGAAGGAGCCAATTTTCAAATTACATTAGACGTTTTAGACAACACTGATGCAGGAAGATGCCGTTTTGGAATTGGTTGGAATGGTGAAGGCATTGACTGGATCACTAATGCTAGTGAGTATAGCATAGACAATGCAGCATTTCAAGAATTGACTTTCAGTGGCACTGTTCCTGCTGGAACAACAACTGCTTACATTGACATTAGATTTTATGACGAAACTGCTGGATGGGAAGCTAATGGTAATCAAGCAACAAACATAATAGACAATGTGATTGTAAGTCTTGACGGAGGAGCAAATATTATTGCTAATGGTAGTTTCGAGGCTTGGAGTATTCCAGTAGGTCTTAACGTTACTGCTCCAACAAGCTACGCAACTGTTAATGTTGATAATGTTGATGTGGTTTTCACAACAAGTAATTTTGAACTTGGTACTGATGGCAGCTTAGAGTACACTCTTAACGCTGAAACCCCTCAATATACAACTACAAGTCCAGTAAATGTTGCAACTTTACTAGAAGGAGAAAACACTATTACATTGCAACTTGTTGATATGTCAAACAACCCATTAGATCCTGCTGTTACAGTTATCAGAACTGTTACTTACGAGATTCCCAGTACAGAACCAGCTTTAACTATTGACGCACCAACAAACGGCACAACAATTTACGGCAGTGATGTAGATATTGCATTTACAGTCGAAAACATTGTTCTAGGTACTGATGGAAAAATTGCTTATACACTTGATGGTGGCTCAGCAATTTATCATACAACTACAAGCGACATTGCCTTAACTGGATTATCCTATGCAGAGCATACTATGACTTTCGAATTAGTTGATATGTCTGATGCCTCTCTTGATCCTGCCGTTACTGCAAACTTAACATTTACTTGTGCCGAAGCTTTGCCAGGTGGAATGGAAACTTTCGAATTAAGCGACATAGGTACTTCGTATGCAGACGGATCTTTTGTTGGAGATAATGAAATTACATGGAACTACATTCACTCTAGAGATGTAGATATATTTCCAATAAACAACAAAGGGCACATGCTTCGTCGTGCATCTGACAGTAAATTAGTTTCTGAACCTATCTCTGGCGGAATTGCAAGTTTTCAAGTAAGCATGCGTAAAGCTTTTACAGGAGCCTCTACACGTCAATTAGAACTGCATATTAATGATATACTTATAGCAACTTCTGATGAATTTGGTAGTGTCTCAGGTGAAGATCCTACCGTTCATACTTTTTATGTACCTGAAATTAATGTCCCTGGCGATTTTACAATTATGATTAAACCAGCTGGCACATCAAGTTTTAATGCTCAAGTAGTTATTGACGATATTATTTGGACAGGTTTTTCATCTTCCGTACCTTATCTATCAATTACTTCGCCTTCTAATAATCAAGAAATTATGAATGCTGATGTTAACATTGCTTTTAATGTTCTAAATTTTGACCTTGGTACAGATGGTAAAGTAAAATATACTGTTGATGGTGGTACAAGTTTATTTACAACATCATCACCAATAGCACTTACAGATTTAGATAACGGCTCGCACACAGTAAATTTAGAACTTGTTGATATGGCCGAAGCTTCCTTAACACCTGCTGTTACCGCACAAGTTACTTTCACAGTAAATCTTGACGGTCCTGCTTTCACAAGTATCTCTGACATCCAAAACGGTACATTAGGTAATGTTTGGGTTAAAGGTATCGTTTCTGCTAGTTTCAATTCTACAACTTATGGCGAAGGTTATTATCTTCAGCAAGGTGGAGGTGCATGGAATGGCATTTATGTTAACGACTTAACAAACTCACCTGCAATTGGAGATTCAGTTGTAATAGCTGGTACTGCAAGCGAAGTACATGATTTGACACAAATCGAAAACATTACATCATATACCGTAACTGAGATAGACGGCATTGTAGCTCCACCAACTGTAATATCTACACTTGATGCTAATACCGAACCATACGAATCTGTTTTGGTAAAAGTTACTAATGCAACTTGTGATAGTGTTAGAGCTTATGGTGAATGGTGGATAAATGATGGATCAGGACCTTTAATGTGTAAAGAAGATGGTGCTTTTACTTTCTCAGCACAAGAAGGATTTACTTATGATATTACCGGTGTTATGTCGTATGGTTATGGCAACGCTTCTCTTCACTACAGGATACCTACAGATATCGCTATATCAAGCAACATCGAAAGTGAATTTGCAAATGCAGTAAGCGTATATCCTAACCCTGCAAGCGAAACTATCAATATTGTTACCGATAACGCAAAAACAATTACAATAACTAATTTAGTTGGACAGATTGTCAAAGAAATTT